>Ga0326760_1000028_pt1 | contig 88692 bp, 98 predicted proteins | sample GCREP_S_FD_207668 | JGI IMG/M metagenome (GOLD analysis project Ga0326760, IMG submission 207668) | Hot spring sediment microbial communities from Geyser Creek Basin, Yellowstone National Park, WY, United States - GCR.EP_S | ecosystem: Environmental > Aquatic > Thermal springs > Near-boiling... | reverse complement strand
CTAATGTTAGTATCCTATCACCAGGTCTTAAATTCCTAACCTCAACCCAACCTCTATCAGTTAGTACTGGGTGATTATATGTTGCCTTAATAGAGTAGCCTAGGTCTGAAGTAACCTCTATCAGGCTCGGGACGTCATACACATGTAATTCAGTTGCTTTAGCTGATGGATATACTGGGAAGTTAATAGGGTGTATACCTGGTGTTCTACTACTGACTAAGTCATCGATGTAGTAGAGCCTGCCCTCAGCATCACTAATGATGGTATCACCAGTTACACAGCCAGGTTCCCCGATAAAGGTACAGTGTTCTCTGGACAGTAACGTAAGTACGACGACTTTAGCCTCCTCATCACGTCCGACAAAAGGCTCTTTAAGCCTCTCTAGAAATACCCTCAACCCATTAATTAAGTCCTTCATTACACTGAAACCTCTTACCTATAATTTACTAGGTGTTGTACTCCTTAAAAACTAGAATTAAAGTTAAAAAGTCATAAATATCTTAATTTATCTTGGTTAGGGGCCGTAGTTTAGCTTGGTAGAACGCAGGGCTTGGGCCCCTGTGGTCCGGGGTTCAAATCCCCGCGGCCCCACCACTAATAAGTAGTTATTGGAGGTACTTAACCATCTCCATAAGCATTCTTAACCCATCCACGTACGCGTTCGTGGGTAATTTCACTACTTCCTCATAAGTACTTGGACAGGTGGTAATCACTATACTACCGTTATTGAAGTATAACGGTAAGTTAAACTTGATACTTAATTCGAAGATCTTCATCAACCTCTCCTCACTAACTAACCATTCATCATATATTAATGAGTAGACCTTAATAACACAGGCTACACACCTACCCCCCAAGTACTCATACAACTCTAAACAGAAATTCTTCAACGTATCAACACCCTCTAATCTCTTAGGCTCTTCTGCAGGGCAGAAACCAACTGTAGGTACTTTAGAGGTTTTAAGACCTCTTACAACACTTAATAACTCATCAACTGATTTCCCACCACTCTCCACATAGATATACTGACCTCTTAAAACACCACCTACCTTAAGGAGTAAGTATAATAAAGTTAAGTCAATAGTTAACTCACCATCACTAATGACTTTCATCTTAATTCCTACCGACATCTTAAACCATCATAATGATCTGAGGGAGACTACGATAAATGTTTATGTAGGCCTTCAACATTAGGGAGTATTAGTTTCACTGCACTCTCTAAGTACTCTAAATACATACCTACATATATAAACTCTAAACACAGTCTCAATCGGTGTATGGTATGAGGATTATAACATTTAAATTAGATGATAGGTTGTTACAGGCAATTGATAGGTATGCTGTAGAACATAGGATGTCGAGGTCTGAAGTTATTAGATTAGCTATTATAAAGCTTGTAAACTCTAATGAATATAGAGGTCAGAAGATTAGTATTAAGAAGTTAACAATTAGTTGAGGTTAATGATCGTAGAGATATGATCAGTTGGGGATTCTGTACTCACCGATCATCAGCGGTAGATATCCTCATCAATTTAGTAAATAGTTGATGAATTTAAATATGTTGTGTTTATGAGTTCTAACACTTACTTCAACGTATTAACTCTTCTACAAACTCTTTAATCCTCTTAACACCTTCTTCAATTGATGTGAAGTCTACTGCGAAGCTTAGTCTTATGAAGTTCTTACCGTATGTTTCTGGGAATGCAGTACCTGGGAGGACTACAACACCCTTACTAATGAGTAGTCTGTTTACGAATTCCTCAACAGTTATATTAAGTTCGTTAAGTACTTTACCTACGTTGGGGAATATGTAGAAAGCACCCTTACTAGGCCATACCTCAAATCCCCTCACTTCATCTAACCTACTACATATTAGGTCTCTCCTCTTCCTAAAGAGTTCTATCATCTTGTTAACGTCCTCCTCAGATTTCTTAAGAGCTACTACTGCAGCTTTCTGTACAAAGCTAGTTGCACAGCTATATACATTTACAGCCAGTACAGTCAGTCTAGGCATAACTTCCTTCCTAGCTATTAAGTACCCTAACCTCCACCCAGTCATTGAGAAAGTCTTTGAGAATCCATTAACATATAACACATAATCACGCCAGTCTGGGAATGATAAGAATGACTTAAACTTCAAGTCATCGTAGATGAAGTGGTCGTAGATCTCATCAGCTAATACTATGATTTTCTTCCTCCTAGCTAGGTCCATAACCCACTCAACCTCATCACTACTGAATACAGCACCTGTAGGGTTGTGAGGGTTATTTATAACTATCATCTTAGTCTTAGGTGTGATCGCTCTCTCAATAGATTCAAGATCTAGTTTAAACCCTCTCTCACGTCCTAACCACTTAAGCGGTATGAAGATAGGTTTAGCCCCTAAGAACTTAGCAACTTCTGGATATGCTGGGAATGATGGTTCAGGTACTAAGACCTCATCCCCCTCCCTTAAGTAGGCTGAGAGTGCTAGGAAGAGAGCTGCTTTAGCTCCTGGAGCTACGATAACCTCTGAAGGCTGTACATCAGAACTATACCTATTATTTAAGTATTCAGCTATAGCCTCCCTTAACTCGTAGATACCTGCAGTCTCTGTATAACCAGTGAATCTAGAGTCAAGTGCTTCTTTAGCTGCGTTAATGATGTGTTCGAATGTAGGTATATCAGGTTGTCCTATACCGAAATTAACGATCTTCATCCCCTTCTTCTCTAACTCCTTAGCCTTAGCAAGATAAGTAAAAGCTGCCTCACCACCTAAGTACTGCAGTATTTCCTTAGTATTCATAGTAGGAGTTAACACTTAATTAACACCTTATGAATTAGTTAACTAGGGTTTTTAACTGTTCTTAATAATGTCGGTATTATTGAGTTAAATAGATAAGCACGTTAATACTAATCTTAATGGTATGTTAATGTGTGAAGACTTACTTAAGGTGATATTAAGTAGGTGTAGTATAAGGTTGTTTAAGCAGGACTCAATACCGGATCAACTGATATTAAAGATTTTAGAGTGTGGTGTGAGGGCTCCGAACGCCGGGGGTAGTGAGCCGTGGTACTTCATAGTTGTTAAGGATGAATCGTTAAGGAGGGAGATCCATAAACTCCTCCTCGAAGCACATAGACTATACGCTACATCAGTGCTTAAGGAACCGCTACCTCCTGAGAAGGTTAGTAAATGGGTTCAGAGGATAGTTGGTGGGATGTACTTAGCACCAGTGTATATAGCTGTATATGCAGACTTCAGACGGAGTACTCATAATGTACAGTATTCAGAGGTTGAGAAGGTATACATAATACAAAGTGTTTCAGCAGCTATAGAGAACATCATATTAGCTGCTCATGCTTTAGGCTTAGGTAGTGTATGGTTAGGAGTACCTCTACTAATGAAGGATAGATTCGACGAACTCTTAAAACCACCTGAGGGCTGTGAACTTCAAGCTATAATAGCTTTAGGCTATCCTTCAGAACAGCCTAGAGTTAGGCCTAGGAGGAGTATTGATGAGGTGGTTAAGATTATTTAAGTTATTCTTTAAGCACAAACTTAAGTAAGTATATGTTGAGGAATGTTGTTAGGAGGGAGTCTCAGGTATGAAGTACATATATGTTTCGTGGGGTGAGGCTATTAAGTTAACAATTGAATTAGCTGGGGAAATCATATCGAGTAATTACCTACCTAACTCTATAGTAGCTATATCTAGGGGTGGTTTAATCCCAGCAAGGGTCTTAAGCGATATCATTAATGTTGATGAGGTGTACAGTATTAAGGCTAGTTTATGGGGTGTTGGCGGTAAGGTCTCTGATAGAGTGGTTATACAGGAGGTAGAACTACCAATTAAAGGTAAGAAAGTCTTAATAGTTGATGACGTCGTAGATAGTGGGTCAACACTGGATACTGTAGTTAGACGTATTAAGATGTTTAACCCTGAAGAGGTTAGGACTGCAGTACTTCATATTAAGCCAACGTCTAAGTATATACCAGACTACTATGTAAGTAGGTTAGAGTCTTGGGCATGGATTATCTACCCATGGACAATACATGAAGTCATATACTCACTAATGTATAAGGAGTACGGATGTAAGTCACTGCATATGTCTCCAGAGGATATAATTAAGGTATTTCAAGAATTAACTAATGTAGTTACTAACGATGTTACACCATCGTCGATCAACTTAGCTAAGGAGTATTACCTAAAACCGTTATGTAAGGAGTGATATTATTTAAACCTAATTAACTTAATTAATTTAATATTACTTCAAGACTGGTTAGGTGATATATGTGGGTGATGAATTATTAATTAAGGCGTTGGTAGGTGGTGGAGTTGATTTAAGTAGCTTAAGTAGATTTAAAGTAGTTAGTAGTGAGTCACCACATGGTGTGTACGTATACGATAGGGTTAGGGGTGAGTGGATCTTAACCTTAATTAGCGGTAATGCGTTCAAACCACCTATTGACGGCTACTATATCATATACTTCGACAACTCTAAATGTAGTGCTTGTAGGGCTTACGATGGTACTTGGTTTAAGTATGTAGAGGAAGTAGCTAAAAGACTGACTAATCACTACTTCATAGTAATCCTTTGTGAATGGTTTTCACGGAAGTGTAACTCTGAAGCTGCGAGTAATTCCTTTAAGGAGTACGATATACATGCATCACCAACTACATACCTACTCTACTTCAGGGATGGGAAGGTAGTTTATAGGGAGAAATATGAAGGGAGGTTGAACTCTAACGAATTAATTAAGATTGTTGAGGAGTTTAGCTTGAGGGTGGAGAAGTTCTTGAGGGGTGAGAAGGTAGAGTTACCTAAGAAGGAAGAGGAGGTAGATATCACTGAAGTTATTAAGAAGTTGATTGAGATAATAAGTGAGGCTAGTAAGAGTAGACGTAGTTAAATCATAAACCTAATTAACGTTCCCCAAAATAAGTACCTCTATACACCTTCACACTCCTCTCCATCATCTTTATAAATACTAGTTGAGCTACTTGAGCACCTCTCCTTACCCTAATACCGTGACTATTATACACTACTAACAACCCGTAACCCCTACCCTCATATCCAGGGTCCCAAACAGCTGTAAATAATGTAGAACCAGACCTAATTAATGATGACCTAGGGATTGCTAAAGCTATAGCGTCTTCTGGGACCTTAACATACTCCCTATACCTAATTACGTATGAACCTTGAGGTAAGTGGTAAACTCCATCACTATCATGTTCTAACCTCTTATAATGTGGTATCACCTTAGTATCAATATCGATAAATCCTTCAGACTCGGTAGTAAATACTTCATCTAGTGTCAGCTTCACACCACTACAATCAAGTATTTCTGTACTATAACCTAAATTTACTAAGTATTGAGGAGGTATTATCAACTCTACCACCTAACTACACTAACACCTTAATTAGTTAAAAGGGTTCCTTGAGGAGTTCCACTACTCCCTCCTGATCGTTCCACGGTATCCCTCTTATAACTCCTTAACAATTCAGTAATTGAAGGTGATGCAAGTGGGTAGGAATTTAAATGCTAGGGTATACGTGATAGCAACTCTAGCATTAGCTATAGTTGTGTTAGGCTTAGTAGGTATGGTAGCATACGCTAAACCTAACCCTAAAGCTTTAAGCTTAGTATATGGAGGACTGCAAGCAGCTGATGAAGAGAGTATCAGTAACGGGAAGGGACTAATGATGCAGAAGATGTTTAATAACATACGTAAGCTACCTCCAGCATGGGGTCTATGGCTTAATAAGAAGTTTATAGAGATTAGTGAAGGATTTAAAGAGAAGGTCATGAATATATTGAAGAGTAATGAGAATACTTCAAAACTACTAGACGAAGGCTATAACATCACAGCTATAAGACCTATAATTAAGTTAGTAGTACAGGACGACGGTACAGTAGTGTTGAAGGCTGTAGGGGCTTGGGTAACACTACATAAGGAAGGTGGAGGTGTAGTTCACGTATTAGTAGATTTAGAGAACTCTACAGTAGTTAAGATTTGGGGACCGGCAACCTGTGTTTGTAAATGCCCATGCGTTAGTAAGTAAATAAAATCAAAACCTTTTTATCCTTAACTACCACACTACTCCCTCATTATTTAATCTCTAAGCTATGGAACAAGAGTTTCAGGAGTTTCAAAAATATCCTTATATTTCCTTAACATTATTTTTCTGAGGAGGTGTTTTAATGGGTGATGAGTTTCACGTAGTACTTAATGATGTTTGGAAGGTATATAGGACTGGTAAGGTTGAGTGGCCTGCTTTAAGAGGTGTTAACTTAGTTATTAAACGTAATACGTTCACAGCTGTTGTAGGGCCTTCCGGTAGTGGTAAGACGACATTATTGAATATTATCGGCGGTCTTGATAAACCTACGAGGGGGTCTGTAGTAGTTGACGGTATTGACATAACTAGACTTAACGGTAGGAAATTAGCTGAGTATAGGAATAAATACGTAGGTTTTGTATTCCAGTTGTACAACTTACTGAGTTATTTAACAGTTTTTGAGAATGTTGAATTACCACTAGCTATTAAAGGTATTAACTTTAGGGAACGTAGGGAATTAGTACTTAAGGCTTTAGACGTGTTTGGTCTTAGAGACTTGAGTAGTAAGAGACCTCTAGAACTTAGTGGTGGTGAACAGCAGAGGGTAGCTATAGCTAGGGCCTTAGTTAATATGCCTAACCTAATACTTGCTGACGAACCTACTGGGAATTTAGATTCTAAGAATGCTCAAGTAGTTGTTGAGACATTTAGGAAATTAGTTGACGAGCACGGTAAGACAGTAGTTATGGTTACACATAATGTTGAGTTAACAAAATATGTTGATGTGGTTATTAAGATGAAGGATGGGAATGTAGTTGAGGTGATTAATCAGTGAATGTAGGTAGTGTAGTTGTAGCTTTAGTAGTTATGTTGGTAATACTTAACGTAATACCGCTACAGGTACTCAATGCTCAAACAGTAGAACTTGAAGTATTATCAGTTACATGGGGGTCTCTAGCGAATCCTACTGAGGTAGGGCCTGGAGATATAGGTCAGCTATCAATAACTTTAAGAACTATGAATACTATATCATCACCTACGATAACAGCTACTTTAGAACTTCCTAAAGGACTAACCTCAGTAACTGGAGACTCTAAAGTCGTAACATACTATAAGGCTGCAGGTTCTTCAATACCTGCAGGATCTATTATTGAACTTCAATTTAAGGTTAGAGTAAGTGATGATGCGGTTTTAGGGACGTATAAGGCTAAGTTAGTTCTGGAGTATGTTGTTGAGGTACTATACTATAGTAGGGTGTATACTACTGAATTATACGTAGATATTCCAGTAAATGGTAGACCTAATATTAAAATCTATAGTTACGATACATCTGTAAGTCCTGGAAGGCAGGTACTAACTATCGGGTTAGTTAATAATGGTACAGTAAATGCTGAGAATGTAGTTATTGAGTTATTAACTCAACCTCAGGTATATACGAATATAACTAAGTTAGAAGTAGGTGATATCTCACCAGCTAATGAGGTGAAGATACCTGTAGGGTTATTCATACCACCAACACTATCTAATACAACGTTAGTCCTTACAACGACAGTAACGTATTACGGCCCATTAGGAATCATGTATACATTAACATATAAGAATAATATCTACGTAGAACAGTACAACAAACCCATACTTAATGCTTACCTAAGCTCTAATGAATTATTAAGTGGTTCATCATTAACAACTAACTTAACAATAATCAATAGTGGAGGTATTGCTAAGGATTTAGTGGTTAGGTTAACAACGCAGCAACCACTACAAGTTTACGGTAATACACTCTACGTAGTTGATGAGGTAGGACCTAACGAGAGTATAGTGATTCCAGTAACGATATCTTCAACACCTACAACCTCATACGTCAACACATTCATTACAGTAAGTATTGATTATAACGATATGTATGGGTTAAGTGGTAGTAAGTCCTTCAACATACCAGTAGTTGTAAAACCTATTAAGGACTCACCTTTAACCCTAGACTTAATCACTAAAGAAGTTAGAGGCGGTGATATCAGTAACTTAACTTTAAAGCTGTATAATGGAGGTAATAACTACTTAAGCAACCTAACTATACAGGTAATCCCACCTCAGAACGTATTGTTATTAAGTGAACCTCAAGTGAGGTTAGGAAACCTAAACCCATTCTCAACAGTCTATGTAGACTTCATTGTTAGGACCCCATATGTAGACTCAGTTACTTACGTGAAGATTAGTTACCAGGTAAGTTATTCTGACAATCTAGGTAACTACTTCAGCGGTACATACGACTTCGTAATAATGATTAAACCACCTGAAGCTCAGAGGAGGTTAGTAATAAGTTTAGAACCTAAATCATTTAAAACTCTATCAACAGGTTCGTTAAGTGTTAAAGTATTAAGTAACGATAATGTTAGTAACGTCATACTTAACATAGTTAGTAGTGGTACACCCCTAATTTTAAGTGGTAGTAATGATGTGTTAGTAGGGAGTTTAAGGTTTGGTGATGAACGTATTGTGGAGATACCTTACGTAGTTACTAATAAACCGGGTACGTACGTACTAACTATTAACGTTAGGTACTTAGACTCCTCAGGTGTTTTAAGGACTGAAACTTATAATGAGGTAATTAAAGTATTGCCTACTAGGGTATCCTTAAACATCAGTATAACACCTACGAATATACTATCTAGTAGTATTGATGTACTATCGATAAATATTTCAAATACTGGGGAGTCTGAAGTTAGAGACTTAGTAGTAAGTGTAAGTGTTCAAGGTACTGTAATCGCTTTAGTTAATTCATCAAGTAAGTTCTACATCGGTGATATAAGTCCTGGAGATTCTAAGTATGTTTACGTGAATGTTAGGTCTAGCTACGTAACCACGTATACCTCAGTCCCTATAACAATCACAGCCACATACTACGACACTTTAAATCAGTTGTATAGTGACACGTATACTGTGATGTTATCTGTAGAGCCTAGAACATTAGTAAGTAATGTAGAAGCAACTATAAATACTAACGAACTATTTATAGGAGTTGTAAATAATGTCAGTATAACTTTAAGGAACGTAGGTAATGAAGTGATTGAAGGGATTAACTATGGGTTATCTGTTGGTTCAGCTATAAATATCATAGGTGGTAGTGATGGTTATATAGAGAGATTAAGACCTGGTGAGGTAGTAGTTATTAAATTACCAGTCTATGTAACATTAACTAATCAATACACATCATACATAACTATCAATCTCAACTACGTAGATAAGGTATTAGGTACTTTAAAGAATGAGGTTAAGAGCTTTACACTCCTGCTTAGGGGTAAGGCAGATATTAGAGTTACTGATTATGTGGTAATGCCTACTACTGTAGTACCCGGTCAGACATTCTCAATAACTCTAACATTAATCAACGTTGGAGTAACTCCAGCATATTCAGCATTTATATACCCATTAATAGCAGGCTTACCGCTTAGACCTACTACAGAGGAGAGGGCTGTATACTTAGGTAATATTGATGTAGGAAGTACAACTGCAGCCACAATAACTCTACAGCTTATGAATACCTCTGAAAGAGTTTTAAGACTACCTATAACTATCTCATACCTCGATAACTTAAGAACTCCTCAGAACACCACATTCGAAGTAGTTATTAGGGTTGGAAGTCCGATCAATACCACACAAATAACTCCGTCGAGACCGGTAAGTGAGGGTACCAGTAATTACATCTTAATAGCTGGTGGTTTAGTAGTGGTTGTGTTAATTGCTTTAGTAATTATTAAGAAGTTGAGGAAGTAGGTGGAGTAGGTAATGAACATCTACGACGTAGTTAAACTTGCATGGAAACAACTAACTCAGAGGAGGCTTAGAACGATCCTCACTATCCTAGCTGTTGCTGTCGGTGTTATGGTTATAATAGCGTTATCATCACATGCCCGAGGGATATACGTTAGTTTCATAGCTAATTTCGAAAGACTCGGACCTACAACGATAATAGTCTCATCAACTGGTACTAGATTATTAAGTGATGTAGATGTTTATAGGGTATCTGAGTTACCAGGGGTTTCAATAGTAATACCTATGAGGACATTAAGCGGTAATGTTGAAGGTTTGAATGTTAGGGCTACAGTGGTTGGTGTTAGGGCTTCAGAACTTAAAGAGTTGTTAGGTGGTGATGTGAACTTACTTAAAGGTAACCCACTTACTGACACACCAATACCTATAGCTTTAATAGGTTATAATATAGCTCACGACCAATCAAGCAGTAGTGAAGTCGTTGATGTTGGTCAGACAATAGCTGTGAGGGTTGGTACTAGAACGTATATCTTCAGCGTAGTAGGTATACTTAATTATTACGGATCTTCATTCCTCCTCTCATCACCTGATGATAGTATATACATACCGTTAGACTACTTCAGAAGGGTTAGTGGGGTTCAAGGGTATTCAGTAGTTATAGTGAAGGCCTCAGACGTTAACGTAGTTAGTGATGTAGCTGATAATATAAGGATGTTATTAGGTGCTAGAGCTAGGGTAACGACAGTTCAGTCAGTGGTAAATACGTTCACTAATATATTAAATCAGATGAACTTACTGCTAGTTAGTATCGCTAGTACTTCATTCATAGCTGCTGGTTTAGGTACTTTTAACATAATGATGGTGTCAGTCCTTGAGAGGGTTAGGGAGATAGGACTGCTTAAAGCTTTAGGTATGAGTGATACTACGGTCTTACTGTTATATCTGATTCAGGGGTTGTTGATAGGCCTTATAGGTGGGTTATCAGGTTTCGGGTTAGGTATCGTGTTATCACAAGCACTCACACACATTTTCAGTTTAACCATCGGTCCTAGAAGTCCGGGTCCAGGACCGCAGGCAAACCCATTTACTAGTTATACACCGGTGTTAGATCCTCAATATACCTTAATAGCTGTGGTGTTATCCCTCACAACTACAGCAGTAGCATCTATCTACCCGTCGTGGAGGGCGTCAAAACTTAGTCCTGTAGAAGCTTTAAGGTATGAGTAATTAAATCCTTAACTTAAGTACATTCTTAACTAAGTCTATAAGGTCTTTAACTATGTAGTCAGGATTAACACTTAACCCCTTCTTCTGATTATCTCTCATTACTAATACCGTAGTAGCACCTACAGCCTTAGCCGGTATTACATCATACTCACTATCACCTACTATTAAAGCCTCCCTACCATCAGTTTCAGCACGTTTTAAAGCCTCTAGATAGAGGTCTGGTTCAGGTTTACTCCTACGAACTTCCTCACCAGCTACTAAGACATCAAAGTACTTCATTATGTTGAAGTATTCTAACATTGTTATTAGTAGGGGTATAGATGTTGAAGTAGCTACACATAGCTTAACCCCGTAACTCTTCAACACCTTCAATACATCATATACTTCCGGGAAGAGTGTTATGTAACCTTCCCTCAGTAATTTAAGGAATACTTTATCTTTATAGAACCTTATCCTTTTATAATCCTTAAGAGCTTCCCTACCAAGAACTTTCTCAGTTATTAAGTCTCCTCTAATACCTATATACTTAAGGATAGTCTCTACAGGGACTTCACCATAACCAACTAACTTATATGCTTGAACCCAAGAAATAGCGTGAGCTTCATTACTATCTACTAACGTCCCATCTAAATCAAATATTACTGTCTTCACGTACACTTTAAAATACCCTACATAACATCTTTAGAAGGTTTCTTAACTTCGAACTGCTTAAGTGACCTCGTAATTAACTCCATGACCTTACTCTCAACCTGCTCTGCTAACGTATCTAAAACACTTGTGTCTACCTCACTCTTTAAGTACTTACTAACGATGTCTAGTAGATGTTTTGAAGCTCTATAGTCAAATTCATCAACTTGAACTATAGCTTCCCAAGTCTCAGCAAGTAATACGACAGCCGGTATGTCATAGTAGGAAGCCCACCCAACTATAGCTCCATTAATACCTGAGACAACACCACCTTTTAATACCTGAGCATTCAATTTAACAAACTCATTAATTAGTGAATCATCATTCCCAGCTACATAGACATTCCTTAGAGGACCGACATGACTTGTTACGTAAGCTGCAGTAGCTATGATTTTCCTTAACCCCTTCCTACTGAGGAATCCGATAACGTTATCACAGAATTCGTTCTGAGCCTCAGGAGTCGCTGGTTGTGCATTAGCTGTTAGGACTAAGGCTGGCTTCGTCTCATAGAGGTAGGCCTTAAATAGGTTAGCCCTCCCATCACTGATGTTTATCTGTGGTGGGTAGCTATATGTGTAGAACTCAGCTACTAACCTACCACCCATGGTATTCACTATATGATTAGCTGTAGTGTACGCTACGCCACCCATACCTGGAAGACCTACGATTAGTACTTTATCATCTGCTTTAACCTCACTTAATACTTTAATCTTAAACAGTATATCCACCTAGAACATCAATACTGTACAACTTAAAAATCTAAGTCCTAATGTAGAGTAACACCTTTATAAAGTCAGGAAATGATTATCTTAACCTGGTGAGTATGTAATGATTAAGAGGGATGAAGCTTTAGAGTTATTAAGGAAGTATATTAAGAATGAGAAGAACTTCAAACACTGTCTAGCAGTTGAAGCTATAATGAGGGCGTTAGCTGGGAGGTTAGGTAAGGATGAGGAGTTATGGGGACTTACAGGACTGCTACACGATATAGATTACGAATTAGTTGGTAAGGACTTAAGTAGGCATGGAGTAGTAGCTCTTGAGCTACTTAAGGACCTCCTCCCTAACGAGGCATTAGAAGCTATAGCATCACATAACGAATTAACTGGGCATACCTCAAACCTAGATATAGCATATGCTTTAAAAGCTTCAGACCATGTTTCAGGGTTAATAATAGCGACTGCTTTAGTAATGCCTAATAAGAAATTAGATGAAGTACGTGTGGATTCAGTTCTTAAGAAGTTTAAGCAGAAGGATTTCGCTAGAGGTGTTGATAGGTCTAGAATAATGTATTGTGAGAAGTTAGGGCTAAGTCTAGAGGAGTTTGTAAAGGTGTCTTTAGAGGCGTTGAAGGAGATCCACGACGTTTTAGGACTTTAACTTAGTATTCGGTATGAATCACCTTGATGGAAGTATAACGTTATTCCAGGATATAACTTCTTAATGGTCTTCAGTACTTGTAAGTCGTCATCATGGTATTCAACCACTTCATAACCTTCATTTAATGCCTTCTCAATAAGTTCTAACTTAACTATAGTGGATGGTCTATAATCATTAACTCTCCTCATGAATATCTTAGTAGGTCTTAATTTAAAGTTCTGAACGATCTGTTCTAACGTTATCTTATACAGGTTAGCAGGTCTACCGGTAATTACTATTAAGCCATACCTACCTACTCTAGAGTTGATCAGTTCTATTGAGATACCTCTAGGTTTATCCAGTAGTAACAGTTCTTCTCTGAAGAACACCTTCCAGAAATCCCTTTCCATACCACTCTCTACGAGTTCTTTAGCGATTCTAAACCTCTCACTAACATCTAGTAACACACCGTCTACATCAAAAGCACAGTACTTCATAGGTATGTCCTGAAATTAACTCAGTATTAAGACTTAAAATAGTACTTCCCTACAATAATATCTAGGTGATGTATGTAGTGAGTAAGGATCAAGCCTTAGGTTTTGGAATGATGATAATCTCTATCGTGGTAATCCTCATATATGGGTGGTTAGTCTTCCTAAGTGAATACGCTTTACTCATACTCAAATTAACCGGCTTCATAGCAGTAGCAGGGGTATTCGGTATCCTAGCATGGATAGGCTATACATTAGCTTCAACACCTCCACCTAAGCCTATAGAGGAGATTGAGAAGGAGATTGAAGAAGAATTAAAGAAGTTAGAAAGTGAAACTCAGAAAACCACTACAGCTGAGGAGGGTAAACCCCCAACTAAAACTACATAATTTTAAAATAATAGAACATCCATATAATCCCCTCTTTTTAACATATCTTAAGCAACTAATTAAAACAGCTATCATAACTTTAGTAAATCATTAGAACACTCAACACATAATCCATGAATACGTATACATCTATCACATATCCTCCTATAACACCTCCTACAAACATACGTAGCTAATCTACGTCTGCATACCTGACAATACATTAAACTTAAGACCCTCGGGTTAAGTCTTTCATAACCTCCTCAGCAACTTTCCTACCTGAGAGTAACATACCTCCGAATACAAGGCCCATCCTAGGTAATCCATAAACTGTAGCTACCGCCATACCAGTAACGTATAGTCCAGGGACCAACATACCGGTTTTCTCAACTACTAACTTCTCGCCTAACTCAGCATATGCTGATTTCTCACCGTTTCTCAGTAGATGGTGGTTCATAGCTGTTCATCTTCATTGATTCCAGCTCCCCACCATCTACTTCTCAACGGTCTCTCCAAGCCCACTCACCGTAGTAGCTCCCCTCTAGTCGCCTAGGGCTCACAGCCCTACGGGTCTCGGGAGCTCGGAGGCACTAATAAGTCTGTAAGGTGAGGAGCTTATAAATATTCTTGAGGGACTATACAGACACTCAGCATTAGCATATCTCATGGTGTTGAGAGGTTTTAAACATTAATGAATATAAGTATTGCAAATGAATATGAAAACCGAAATACCCCCACCAAAACTCAACCTCCTCTCAAACACTACAACCCTGTACCCGTTCTTAGCTAAGTATCTAGCAGCTGTTAGACCTGAAGGGCCAGCACCTACGATAACTACATCACAACTAGTTATGTTATCAATCCAGTCACGCATTGTATACTCAAGTATTATTTTGAAATCTTACCTTCGAAGGACGTGTTAAACACCACCTCAACCTTTAGGTAATGATTTATAAGTTTAAGATAACTTAGTTATCTCTACGTTACTTATTAACCAGTAACTTATTAAGTTAACTAGGTAAAGCCTCAGTAGAGGTGTTTAAGGTGGTTGTAATTGATTTAAGGTTTAGAGAACCTGGTTGTGGTGGTCACCCAGTAACTAAGTTAAATAGAGTTTTAAAGGAGCTTAAGGATTCAGAAGCTGTGATACTGGTTAATCCTGAAGACATACCTGTTAAGGTGTTAGAGGTCTTAATAGATAGGCATGGATTTAGAGTAGCTTCAGTTGAGGAGAATTTAGGTTATGTGAAGGTATTCATACGTAAGGTTTAACTACTACCTAGCTAATCCCTAGAATTCATAGTAAGTAGCTACTACTCCATCCCTTATTAGATTTCTTATCTCATCATCACTATATCCTAAATCCTTAAGTACTTCGACAGTATGTTCACCTAGTAGTGGTGGTGGTTTATACATCCCAACACTTACATTACTAGTTAGGTATTTGATAGGGTTTGCAATCATCTTAATAGTACCTACAACCTTATGTTGGGCTTCAACAACCATATTCCTACTCACTACATGCGGGTCTTTAAGTGCTTGACTGACTCTATATACAGGTGCTACAGGGATCCCAGCACTTCTTAACTTACTGACCCAGTAATCAACACCTTCCTTACTAAGTAATTCCTCAAGAATCTTAACTAACTCCTCCCTATGTCTTACCCTCTCACTATTTGTGTAGAATCTCTCATCATTAATTAGTTCTGGCTTCCCAATAGCTGTACAGAAATCCCTCCAAATACTGTCATTACCTACAGCAACTACTATATAGCCATCTCTAGCCTTAAATGCTTGATACGGAGCTATACTGGAGTGTGCACTACCTAACCTCTTAGGGTCTTCATTAGTTACGAAGTAGTATCCTGCTTGATGTGTGAGTATGGATATAGAACTATCAAGTAGTGATAGGTCTATATGGCATCCAATACCTAAGTAAAGTGCTGATAATATAGCAATCACTGCATACATACCAGTAATTATATCGGATATAGGGACTCCGAACTTAACCGGAGGTCTATCAGGTTCACCTGTTAAATCCATTAAACCACTCATAGCTAACGCTATTAAGTCATAACCAGGTAAGTCCTTGTAAGGACCGTACTGACCGAAGCCAGAGATTGAACAGTATATGATGTTAGGGTTTATCTTAGATAGTGATTCATAATCTATACCTAATCTAGACGTTACACCAGGTCTGAAGGACTCTATAACAATTCGAGACCTACTAACTAACTTATATATTATCTCCCTACCTTTAGGATCCCTTAAGTTAATAACGACACTCTTCTTACCTCTATTAACAGATGCGAAATACGCACTATATTTCTCCATATAGAATGGAGGTCCCCAATCACGGGCATGATCACCTGTAGGAGGTTCTACCTTAATAACCTCAGCACCTAAATCAGCTAATAACATAGTAGCGAAGGGTCCAGCCATAGCTGATGTGAAGTCTAAGACTTTAATACCTGTTAAGGGGTAGGTACCACCCATACTAACACCACATAAACGTCTTACGTAAATACACTTACGGCTACATATTTAAATTATTAACGTCATTTAAATTACTACTTATTTAACCTCGATATGTAGTTCTAGCGGTGTTTGAGAGATGTTGAAGGAGTTGTTAAGTGAGTTAATAAGTATTAATGAAGTTATAGCAGGTTCTGAGAGGGAGTTACTCGTAGTTAGTAAGTTGAGGGACTACTTTACAGAGTTAGGATTAGAGGTTAAGTTACACCCTATTAACGTTATCACATGGGAGGATATAGCATGTGATGTTGATGATTACGTATGTAGGTGTTTACCACCGATAACTACTTCTGAAGTACGTGGTGAGTTAACAGATAATATCGTCGAGTCTTACGGTAAGGTATTACTCCTAAGTACTACTGACTTCCCGGATAATGTCTGGGTACTCTATAACTTAGCTGTTGAGGCAGGTGCTGAAGCAGTTATATTCTACGATAGTTATCCAGGAAGGTTTAGGAGGATTGTAGTAAGTGGTGTTTGGAGTTATTCGTTCGGGAGTGGTAGGCCCCCTCCAATACCTGCAGTTCATATGAGATTTGAAGACGGTGTTAAGATGAAGGAGTTGATTGGTAAGTATGTTGAGCTTAGGTGTAAGACAGATGTTAGAGGGGGTGTTGGATATAATGTTGAGGTAGTTGTAGGTGGTAGTAGGGAGGGTGAGGTCTTAGTCTCAGCACATCATGATAGATGGTTTACAGGTTATAGGGATAATGTAGTAGGTCTTTACACACTACTTAAGCTAGCTGAGGTTGTGAGTAAGTCAAGGATTAAGCATACGTTAAGGCTAGTAAGCTTTACAGCTGAGGAATTCGGTAATCCTAACTTAAGTCCTTGGTATTGGTCATACGGTTCTAGAGAATTTGTGAGGAATACAGACTTAAGTAATTTAGAATTTGTTGTAAACTTAGATACAGCATGTATGGAACCTATCAGAGTTAACGCTACAGGCCCGGAGATTGGTAAGTTCTTCATCAAGTACTCAACCCTTAAGTACTCCTATGAAGGGTTTGACCACCCATACAGTGATGGGATCTCATTTAGTTCTTTAGGTATCCCTACAGTAACCCTCCATAATTTAAGGGATATAGATGACGTATATCATACAGACTTAGATACTTACTACAATAATGAATCACTCATAGATAGGTTAGTTGTATGGATTGTTAACGTAGTTAATAACTACAGCTTAGAGAGTCTTGAATTTAAGGAATATTACGAATACCTCAAGAATTCACTACCCCCAGAGTTAGGTGGTATTGTCAGTAAGGTATTAACAGTAGGTGACCTACTTAAGTTAAGTAAAGTGTTTAGACTGATATCTAAGGAGTTAGTCAAACCAGTAGCTATAGGTAGTTATAGGGACTTGAATAAGGATTTAATAACGGTGTTAGCACCTCACGCATTAGTTATTAATAACTTAAGGAGGGGTTCTAGAGTAGGTGTTATAGTAGCTGGTGATGAGGAGGTACTATGCTGTAACCCAAGTATTAGTGATGAGGAAGTTATTAGTAGGTATATTGAACACCTTAAACAAGTACTTAATAATATTACTTAATAATATATTATCTATAGCTACTTAAGTATAAGTAGTGGTGTCTGACTACTTTATCAACCACCTATAACCTCAATAATTACCTTTCTCGAGGCTCTAGGGCCGTCAAGTTCTACCAACATGATCTCTTGCCAAGTACCTAAGAGTAACTTACCGTTATGTACGGGTATGACCCTTCCAGGACCTACTATAGCTGATGCTATGTGTGCATGAGCGTTATCATCTATTTCATCATGTCTCCAACCAATATTTGGTGGTACATACCTCCTCAACCACTCAATATAGTCTTCACATATCCTCGGCTCATACTCATTCACTATTACAGTAGCTGTTGCATGTGGTACGTAAACTAATACTAAGCCGTCCTTAATACCTGACTCCCTCACAGCTTCCTTAACTAATTCTGTAATCCTTATTACCTCAAACTTCTTCTTACTACTAACCTCAACCTCTTTCATATACACTCTAAATCCACTACCCATACCAACACCTAATCACTACGGTCATCACTTAACATCTTAAGTAATTCACTGATATAGTTAAGTCCTTGTTTAAAAGTCTCTAACCCTTTCTCAGTGACTCTGTAACGAGTACCGTCAGACATCTTAACATCCGTTATTAACCCCTCCTTAACCATCTTATATATCACTGAGTATACTGTTATGGTAGCAGGTCTTAAATTAAAAGACGTTACTAAGTGTTTCTTAATATCGTAAGCTCTTAACTCCCCCTCATCCTTTAAGATCTTAATTATGTATAACCATAGATTCTCTATAGTTAACTTCCTCTTTAATCTCTCGTAGGCTTTAGTTGTTTTCAGTTATACCACCTGTTAATTAATGATGTCATAGCTTATATTTACAGAAGTAAATATTTATACCTGTAAATATAAGTATTTAGAGGTAGTAGTATGATTAGGGTTGGTATAGTCGGTGTCGGGAATATAGCGTCAATGCTTATTCAGTCAATTCATTATTACAGGTATAGTGGGAGTGTTAAGGGGTTAATACATACTTTCATCGGTAAGTATGGTGTTGGTGATATAGAGGTGGTGTACGCTGTTGATGTATCCAAATATAAGGTTGGTAAGGACTTAGCTGAAGCTATATTCCAACCACCTAACCTAGTACCTAAGCTAGTTGATATTGGCTTAACAGGTGTTAAGGTGAGGATGGGTAAGGTATTAGATGGTGTTGCTGAGCATATGGTTGAGGACTTCACACCATCTGATGAGCCAGAACCTACAGCTGATGAGTTAGTCCGTGAGTTAAGAGATGTCGGTGTAGATATACTGATTAACTTACTCCCGGTAGGTAGTTCTCAAGCAACTAAGTTCTACGCTGATGTTGCTGCTAGGGCTGGAGTCTCATTCATAAACTGTATACCGGAATTCATAGCGAGTGACCCTAAGTATCAGGAGTTATTCATGAGTAATAAAGCGACGTTACTAGGTGATGATATTAAGGGTCAGTTAGGTGCAACTATAGTTCATAGAGCACTAGCTAGGTTAATAGCTATGAGAGGTGGTGAGATTGTAGAGTCATACCAGCTTAACGTAGGTGGTAATACAGACTTTAAAAACATGTTAGAACAGTCAAGACTACATAGTAAGAAAATTAGTAAGACTATGGCTGTAGCTTCAACCCAATCAAACCCCTACGAAACTTTTAATAAGGTTTTTGCAGGACCTAACGGATACATACCATTCCTAGCGAATACCAAGGTATCGTACATATACATTAAAGCCCTAGGATTTATGGGACTACCAGTAACACTAGACGTGAAGTTAGTAGTTGATGATAAAGCTATGGCGTCAGCAGTATTAGTAGATGTAATAAGATTAACTAAGGTCTTAAATGATTTAGGGATATACGGAGCACCTAGTTGGGCATCAGCACCATACTTTAAACACCCACCAACCCTAACTAGGTCTGATGAGGAAGCTCTTCAAGAACTCTACAAACGTTTGGATGAGTATGGAGTCCGTATAGAACCTAAGTATTCACTATGGTAGGACTTCAACATATTAGGAATACATTTAGTAGTTTCTGTGGGGTACGTTTTTAGATTTAAGTCGTTAACGTTATATTTATAATGGTGTTAGTACGTCAGTGTTTATAGATTTTATGGATAGAAAACCACTTGGTAGGTCTGGTGAGTCAATACCTGCTATAGGTATAGGTACCTGGGACATCCGTAATTACAGAGATGCTGAGAATGCTTTAAGACATGCTTTAAGTATAGGTTTAACCCTCATAGATACTGCTGAGATGTACGGTTACGGTAAGGCTGAGGAATTAGTTGGTAGGGTGGTTAAGGATTTTAAGGGGGAGGTCTTCATAACTACTAAACTACTACCTGAGAGGTTTGTTGATAAGGGTGAGGCTATTAAGGCTGCTAAGGCTAGCCTACGTAGGTTAGGCCTGAACACAGTTGACCTAATACTCATTCACTGGCCTAATAAACGGGTAAGTATTGAGAAGCAGGTTAAAGCCCTCGAAGCTATAGCTGATGAGGGGTTATGTAGGTATGTAGGGGTTTCAAACTTCACATTAACTGAGTTGAAGGAGGCTATAGAAGCTACGAGTAAGTATGATATCGTTGTAAATCAGGTTAAGTATAGTGTTTATGATAGGTCTATAGAGAAGGACTTACTCCCATACGCTATTCAAGAAGGTATAACAATACAGGCATACTCACCGTTAGAGAGGGGTTTAGTAGTTAATGATAGAGAACTCATGAGGATAGGTTCTAAATACAGTAAGACTGCAGTCCAAGTAGCTCTAAACTTCTTAATCTCAAGACCTTACGTAGTAGCAATTCCTAAGACCGAGAAGGTTGAAAGGGTTGATGAGTTTAAAGGAGCTCTTGGTTGGAGGTTGAGTAAAGAAGATATAGAAAGTATTGAAAAGTTATATAGGTGAGGTCTGTGAGGAAGGTTTTACTCTTAAATGAGAAAGATAATGTAGCTATAGCATTAACAAACTTAAAAAGAGGTGATGAGGTTGAATTATCTATTCAAGGCATCAACATCAAGGTAAAGTTATTAGATGATATACCCTTCGGACATAAATTCTCAATAAGAGAAATTAAAGAAGGTGAATACGTAGTAAAGTATGGGGAAGTTATAGGGGTAGCTACTAAGAATATAGGTGTTGGAGAACACGTACATGTACATAACGTTAAGGGGTTAAGGGGAAGACCTTTAAACACATAACTTAACTCAATATGGTTTAAGTTTAATGAATCATTAATAATTCTCTAACACCACCTACTAACATCTCAACAGCAAATGACGCTATTATCAGTGACATAAACCTTCCTAAACCATTTACGAACGTAGGTCCTGTAAGTCTTAATATTATTGGTGATAAGAGTAATGTTATGTAAACAGCCACGAACGCTATGTAAGCAGCTATTAACGTAGTTAATACTCCGTAAACACCAGTAGATACTATGAGTAACGTCATAGTTCCAGGACCTACGATTAATGGTGTTGCCAGCGGCACTATTATATATTCACCTACTTCAACCTTAGATGGTTTATGCCCTGTTATCAACGTATCTAAAGCAACACCCATTAATATCACACCACCAGCCACCCTTAATGAAGAAATCGATATACCGAATAAGCTCAGGATGTAGTTACCGAATAATGTGAATATTGTTAGTAGGGAGAAGATAGCTATAGCAGTCTTATTAACTACACTCCTCACATCATCTTCCTCAACATCTTCAAGTACCCTCATAAACTGTGGTATAGCAGCTACTGGATCCATAATCGCGTAGAGCTGTACTGATAAACTTAATAGTATGTTTACATCCAAATACATTACCTAACTCCAGTTAGCCCTAGATATATCATCCACCTTTGAAGGTGATTTTAAATCCTGTATGTATTTTATAGAACTTATCTCTGAACTCATCACTTAATATCTTCTCGGCTTTAAACCCTGTACAATGCCCTACGTATACTGACTCAACACCTAAATCCTTCAGAATCCTAATACTTTCTCGTATATCATCCTCACTATACTTCAGCATGTGGAGACCTCCAACAACAGCATAGACATTCTCCTTAAGCGTTTCAGACGCCTGCTTAACTATATTAGCAATACCGCTATGGCTACAGCCGCTAAGAACTATTAACCCCAGACCCTCCACCTTAACACTTAAACCAGTATCATCTGGTAGGTTATCAGGTACTAACTCACCATCATCTAATACTGTGTAGAACCCCTCCTTATACTTTGAGAGGTCGATATAATTACCGATCTCACCTAGGTAGTATGTAGAGTCAGATATACGTAGGGAACTCTTAGTAAGTATTAGATTAGGTTTAAGAGTGATTAACTCCTCGTAAGAGTACGGCATACCCTTATCAAACTCCTGCTTATCACTACTTAAAGTTATTGATGGTTTGAAAATCCATGGATGCGCTATAACAGTTAATCTCTTCCCAACACTATTACTAACCCTTAACACATGTTTCAAACCACCAGTATGGTCGTAATGTCTATGGCTTAAAACTACAGCCTTAACATCACTTAAGTCTAACCCTAACAACTCTGAATTATACTTAATTATACGATTACTAGGACCTACATCCAATAGTAAATTATCAATACCGTTATCTGAGTAAATCCTAACATGAAGTGATAACCCATGAGATGATAGTAGTTTAGTAAAACCTGAGTAATCATCATTTAAAACACATACATCAACTCTATAGACAGTCAACTAAACACCAAGTATAGTGGTGAAGGTAATAATAAAAACTTTTCTTAATAAGTTAATATGTAATACCTCAATATCCTAGAGTCTTAGACTCATCACGGTATTGATTAATGGTATGAAAACTGTGATTATGGTCTTAATCTCTATGCTTACATATCTTAAACGTATCAATACTTACTAACCAACTTCCTCAGTAATTCCTCAGCTCTCTTAACGTTAAATACGCCGCATACGCATGGTCTAGCAAGTTCTATAGCTGCACTTGCTGGTGATAACCTACCCTTCTTAATCTCACTAACCATCTTCATAACTAATGATGGTGATACCATGCAGTGGCCACACATAGTAGTAATTTCTAATACCTCCTTAGGAGGTAGTTTCTCAGTCCTACCCCAAACACCTAATGATAAGTTTATAGTATGTGGTCTTAATCCAACCTCCTTAAGTATCTTAAATACCTCCTCATAAACACCTGTAACAACTACTGATAACCCTAGATTAGCGTCTTTAAGTTCTTTAAGGACTTCCTTAACCTGCTCAGCACTTGCGTATACACCATGAACTATATTACCGTACTCTCTAAACCTACTCACTATGTCTTCCTCATCCCTCCAGTACTTATTACCTACAACCATATTACCTAGGTTGACCGGGTTATACTTCCTTAAAATCTCCATAGTCTTCCTAAACCTACCTACCTCATCCTCATACTTTATATGTCTTGAAGCCATTACCAGAACTACGAAGTCCTTCTTTAAAGACTCTATAGGTCCTACCCTATGGTGAGTGTGGGTCACGACCTCATCCCTCCACTAACGGCCTACCTAAACCTACGTTTGTCTTAGCCCAAGGACTTACCTCAAGACCTAATTCCTTCAAGATATTAACTACAGGTATTGTGAAGTCTGGCTCAACCCTAGATATCACACCAACACTGAATACCGTATCAGTAGTCTCAGCTAGGTATTTAAGTTTCTCGATGACATCCTTAACCTTACTTATAGGTACTTTAAACTCTAGAACTGCTGAATGTATCTTCTCATTCATTAACTCGTCAGGGAACTTACCCTCCTTTAAATCCTTAAGTAGGTATAGTATTGGGTTAGCCTTCTCCCACACAACACCAACCTCGTTAAGCACCTTAATGAATCTACCAACCTCAGCGAAGGTAACACCTACTAAAGGTCTACCAATATCTATCGCGAAACCGACTTCACCCCTCTTAAACCTACCTGTAACATCATTAGTCTTCATCTCCTCAGTACCCCTACCAGGAATACCAGTACTTGGGTGTGGAGTTATTGGATCACTGAAATGACCTCTAACCTCCCTAGCATAACCCTCAACAACACCTACAATAGCATCCCTAGGACACTGTACAACCCTAACACACGTACCACACTCAACACATTCAGGAACAACTATATATGCCTTCTTAGTCTCAGGACTTAACTTAATAGCACCTCTAGGACAGAAAGGAATACATATACCACAACCAATACATCTACTCTGATCTATGAAGACCATAACACCACCAAGAAATATTCAACTTAGACTTAATAAATTATCAATATAAAAAGAAGAAAGTAATTTTAGATCGTTAAAGTAATTTTAATTTCTTAAAATCTTCAATCACGAAGTTAAGACCTAACTCCTCCAGGATCTCTAGCTTAGGAACACCTGTCCTCAAATCCCAACCAATTAAGTCATAGAATTTCTTAATCATAAACTTAAACTCCTTAGGACTTGTATAAGCACCTTTTGAAGGTCCTTCAGGTATCGGTTCGTAAAGTATCCTTAGCGGAGGTGCGTTTAAGTCTGTCCTAGCGTCAAAACCATCCCTAACCTCTAAACACCTAATTAATGTCCTAATCCTCTTAGCTGTCTTAACAAGTTCTTCAACACTCCACTCTATACCTGTAACCATCTTAAGGATCTTAGCATGTGTTTCACTAGGTGTTCTCACACCGTAGTATCCTCCGAAGAATCTACAAGTTACTAGGCTTTCTTCAATCATGACTCTTAAGACGGTATCATATATTATCTCAGCCTTACCTTCAGTACTGAAGGCTCTAACCTCAACTGGGTTAGCATACTCTATATCGTGTGGTCTTGCATCATGGTGTGAACCACCTCTCCAACCTACTGAGTATCCTAGGGTCCATGCCTTAACAGCTCTTGGTGAGTGTCCAGCTAGTTCAAGACCTTTGAAGTGCATTGCAAAGTATTGAGAACCACATCCAATCACTTGAGAAGCTCTGGCAACACCTTCAGCAAGTAAGTTACCTAACCAACCCTTCCTAAAAGCAATCCTCTCAACCATCTCAACTAATGCATCACTATCACCAAACCTAAGTTCTAAACCTTCAGTTTCCTCCTTACTTATTATACCTCTCTCAAAAGCCTCCATAGCGAAGGCAATAACAACACCTGTGGATATAGTATCTAATCCGTACTCATCACATAATCTAGAAGCTCTAGCAATAGCTCCAAAATCATCAACACCAGTCATACTCCCTAACGCATATAGTGTTTCGTATTCAGGACCCTTAACTACAGTCTCAGCCCACTTACCCTCAGTAACTTTAGTTACTTTAACACAACCCATAGGACATGAAGCACATGCCTTATCAGCAATCTTATACTTAGGTATTACAGTCTCACCACGGATCTTATCAGCACCTTCAAACACTTCAGTCTGCCAATTCCTAGTTCCAAGACCTCCTAACTTATTAACAGTCCCTAAAACATCGAGAGTCCCGTAAGTCGGTAGGAATGGGTGTTTCCTACATTTCTCAGCTATCTCCTTAAAGAATGAGATTACACCATCTCTATCAGCGACTTCAACCTCCTTACTCCCACGTACAGCTATCGCTTTAAGATTCTTTGAAGCCATTACAGATGCAATACCACCACGACCAGCCGCATGACATTCGGGAGGTGTTGGATGTATTATAGCTGAGAACCTAACTAAGTTCTCAGCAGCAGGACCTACGCAAACTACTTGGAATCTAGGATCACCTAACTCCTCAGTAATAATCCTGTGAGTTTCGTAAGTAGTCATACCCCATAGATGGGAAGCGTCTCTAATCTCAACACTACCGTCATCAATAACTATGTAGACAGGCTTCTCAGACCTCCCAGATATAACTACCACATCATAACCAGCTCTCTTCAGCTCACTACTTATAAAGCCCCCGAAATTAGAGCTGAAGAACCTATTAGTTAGTGGTGATTTCGATACGAATAAACCCCTACCAGAACCAGGTATGAGTGTACCTTGAACAGGTCCTATAGCAAATATGACCACGTTAGAAGGATCGTAGGGGTCTACACGTGGTGGTACTAGGTCATAGTACAACTTAGCTGCAAGACCTAAACCACCTAAGTAATTCCTTATTAAACCCTCCGTAAGAACTTCCTTCACAACATTCTTAGATGGTAGATCGATCTTAAGTATTCGACCAGCATAACCTTTAAACATAATAATACCGAAATTAAATTACGTAATTAAGACTTAAATTTTTAACCATTTTTAATTTTAATCTACTTAATACAGCTACGGAATTTTAATAGGTAGATATCTATTAAAGCAACTTCTTTATGGAGCACCCGTTAAAACATTAATAGGAAGTTGATGATTGTAAGCTTAAGGATACTATTTCACTCTAAATATAAGGAATGTTCTCATGTTGAGGGTCTGATTAGGCGGGATTACTTAAACATCAACACCTAGTGGATGACCTATTACCTTATTTGATTGCCTATAGGTAGTGTATTCATTACTTCTTAGATATTATTTTTAGGTAATGTAGTACTTCCTTAGCGAGCCTATCTGGGTTGAAGTACCAAGCTCTTCTATATGCGAAGTTCCTCATATTTATTAATTCCTGATTAGGGGTTTTCATCAGCTTTATTAGGTATTTTATGAATTCTTCATCGTTACGTGCTATATATCCGTCCCTACCATTAGTTACTAATTCAGCAAGTCCTGATTGTTCAGGGAGTATAGGTATTGCTCCTTGACTCATAGCTTCTACTGGAGCCATACCGAAGTGTTCCCCTAACCTTAGATGTATGTATACTTTAGCCATCCTATAGTATTTCATCATCTCATCAGGTGTTAATACCTTATCAATAAATGTTACCCCCTCAACCTCCGAAGATAACTTCTTAAGTCTGTCGTAGTAGTTTAAGAACCTCATATCAGGCATCCCAATAATCACTAACTCAGCATCAGGTACCTCAGGTTTTATAAACCTCTTAAACCAGTCAAGCAGTACGTCCTGTCTCTTCTGAGGTACGAACCTACCAACAGTTAATATTATATCCTTTCTATCCTCTGAGAGGTCGAATTGATTCCTGAAGTACTCCCAACTAATTGCTGGGTATACAACGTTACTCTCAATACCGAATGACCTATATAAAGCTGAAGCCGTATAGTTTGAGTTAGTCATATGGAGATCTGCTAACTTATAGAGATTTTCATATGTATGTGGGAATCTATATAGGGTTAAGAATACGTAGACGTTATTACTAGTTAATTCCTCCTCAAATGGGTAGTGTATGTATAACGCTGTACCCATCTTAGGATCTGCTAACTTAGTAGCTATGACGTATATAGGTTCTTGAATCATGACTAGACATACATCTGGTTTATACCTATTGAGGACCTCATCAACTGTGTAGACTATATTAATAATCCTCTCAGTCCTCATAGAAAGTATGAAGTCTGTAGGAACCTTACTAAATACATCCCTTATAACCTCAAACTTAATATTCTTAAGCTTAACTACATCCTCAGCAACACCACTACTTAAGACTATAACCTCATGACCTAAATCACTTAACTCACTAACTAATATCCTAGTTAGTACTTCACTACCCCCGAAGAGTTGGATATGTGGATGTATCACTAATATCCTAAGTCCATCAGGCAATTTATCACTCCATACGAGTACTCTAAATACTAAAAACTTATAAAAGCATATGTCAATTTTTCCCAGCAGATTAAATCATGGTCTATGAAGTAAGTAGTAACACCAAACGTTATAAGTCTTAACGAATGTCTGACCCCTTAATGAACAGTAATCCTAGTTTATGAAGACGTTACATATGTACTAATTTAATGGATATACCTAATGTTTATTTAAGTTTAGGCGTAGTAGGTCTTAGGGGGTTGAAGTGATTACAGTCTCAACTATGGTGTATATGATGTTAAAACCTTCAGAGGCTCTTACTAGACTTAATGAGATGGGTGTTGAGTATGTAGAGTTAAGTTATGATAATTTCCAGTTTTTTAGGAAGTTAGGAGTTGATTATTATACGTTGATTAGGGGTGTTATGGATGTGTATCGATCTCTGAAGTCTAAGGTGGTTGCGGCACATCTACCCTATGGTGATTTAATTAATAGGGCAGTGAATCCTTCAGAACAACCTAAGGTTATTAATGAGTTAAGTAAGTGGTTAAATTTCTTCTCAGAGATAGGTGTTAAGGTAGTAGCTTCTCACATACCATTTAACTACGCAGGTATTGAGGAGAGTTCCATCACATATGCTCAGAGGGTTAAGGAGGTTAATCAAGGGTTCTTTAAGAAATTAACTGAACTCGGTCGTGATTACGGTATAGTCATAGCTGTTGAGAATAGGTATGAGAGGGGTGTTTACGGATACTTACCTAAAGACTTAATAGATATTGTAGACACTATAAATGATGATTACTTAAAGTATTGTTTAGATACTGGTCATTCCATAATAAATAACTTCCAACCACATGAATTCTACAAACGACTACATCCTAACGTAGCATTAATACATATACATGATAATGATGGTTCTAAAGACCTACACCTACCACCATATACAGGGGTTATAGATTGGGATATCTTCATCTCAACCCTTAAGGAACTTAACTACAACGGTACTACAGTACTTGAGGTAGCCTGTAGTGACTCCCTCAGGAGATGTGATAACATCGTAAAACTACTTAAGATGATCTTAAATACATTCTAACGAGACTTACTAATAACTTCATTAATAGTTAACTCCTTAGGATTACCATCAACATCTAAACACTTAGCCCTAATATCAATACTTATCGGGATAGCTCTCGAGACTGTACTCCCGACAATCCAACCATTGAATACCTTATTCAGTAGTTTAAGGAGTTTCTCACAGTTAACTCTAGTATTTATATTAGCTTTCAGTGATAGTGATTTAAAACCTGATGTAAACTTCTCAGGCATTATAAACCCTCTAATATCGAATGAACCTTCACTAGATACCTCTACATAATCTATAACTAAGCCTAACCTCTTAGCATGTAGCTTAAGTGTTATTATGAAGCAAGTAGCTAATGCTGTAAGGAACATCTCTACAGGGTTTGGAGCTCTACCTAACCAACCAACAGTTTTAGGTTCATCAACATTTAATACATGTCCCTCAGCTGTAGATACCTTAGTTAGTAAGTCATCACCTAAAGATAGTGCATGAACACAGAATCTATAGTTAAAGTCATCGATGATTATATAAGGCTTACTAACCCCCACATCAACACCTAAGTAAACTTAACTTCAACTTAATAAGGCTATGTTAAGTTATGTATCTTCCTAAAGAAGCATGTCTTATTACCTGTATGGCATATAGGGCCTAACGACTTAACCTTAATTAAGACTGAATCTGAATCACAGTCTATTAAGACATCCATTACTAATTGGTAATTACCGCTTGACTCACCCTTCAACCATAACTTACCTCTACTAAGTGACCAGAGGTGTAGGTAACCGGTGGTTAAGGTCTTTATCAGTGCTTCCTTATTCATACGCCCAACCATTAACACCTCATTAGATTCGTAGTCCTGTACAACAGCTATTACTGTACTACCTTCAAATCTGTAATTAAGTTTACCAGCTATAGATTCAGCTACCTCCTTACTCATCACTAACGTCTTAACCACCTCTTAAGATTCTCTAAGAACTTAATACCTACCTTACCGCTCTTCTCAGGATGGAATTGAGTAGCTACTACGTTTCCCTTAGTGATTAGGGCTGGAAATTTAATACCGTAGTAACTGTAAGTGTTGTAGGATTCATCAACAGTATATGCTACGTAGCTATGTATGAAGTAGACGTATTGATTAGCTATTACCTCATTAACCTCATCAACATAATCTACATATACTACATCCCAACCTATATGTGGTAGCTTAACATTAGCTCTAATTAAGTCCACATAACCTCTAAACCACCCTAACCCTCTGTTAAAACCTCCTTCAAGACCGTACTCAAACATTATATGCATCCCAATACATATACCTAGGAAGTAGGTTCCCCTACCCCTCAACTCATTAAGTATTTCAGTATTAGAGTTAACGTACCTAGCAACTGTCGAGAAAGAACCTACTCCAGGAAATACTATTAAGTCGTAATCACGTCCTACTAAATCATTAACATCATCAACACTTACGTCAAAACCAACTCTCTTCAAAGCTGATGAGATACTAAATATATTGCCTACACTGTAATTTACTACTAAGGCTTTCATTTCCTCCTCCTCAAGATCTCTTCATAAACCTCATCAATACTCACATTATTAACTACTAAGAGGACTATTAAGTGGTATAAGAGGTCTACAGCCTCACTTACTAATCTATCCTTAGACTCAGTCAGTGACGCTATAATAACTTCTAAAGACTCCTCACCTACCTTCCTAGCTACGTACGCCTTACCCATACTTGCTAAGTAAGCTGTATAACTACCCTGAGGCTTCTTACTAATCCTATCAACTACTACGTTATAGAGTTCCTTAAGTACGTCCATAGAAGACCCCCATACTATCACTATGTAGTTTAAAACCTTCGTACCTAGCTAATGAGGTAGCAGCATCTAATAACTCTTTCTCAGGCCTACCATCAGCTACTACTACAGCCTTCATGAAGTCGTAGACTGTTAAAGCACCTCTAAACCTAGCTAGGCCGTTAGTAGGTAGTATGTGGTTAGGGCCTAAGTAATCTATGATAGCTGATGGTGTCTTCAAAGATACAGCACCAACGTTTGAAACCATACTTAATAATTCGTAATTACTTGATGTATGTAGTGAGAGGTGTTCCGGGGCTAGCTCATTAACTAGCTTCATACCCTCCTCAACATCCTTAACCTTAATTATGAAGTAGGTATGCTCATCAGAACTCAACCTATCCTCAACAATACCTACTAACTTATCAGAGCTTGATATCAAGACTATAGTTGAGGACCTACCATGCTCTGCCTGAGCCCTCATATCGAGGACCACCTCATCAGGGTCTGCAGAATCATCAGCAAGTACTACTAGTTCTGTAGGTCCTTCAACACCATCTACAGCTACTACCCCCTGAAGTAAGTACTTAGCTACCTGTACGTATACGTTCCCAGGACCTACGACCTTATCAACCCTATCAACACTTTCGGTACCGTAAGCCATAGCAGCAATTATTTGAGGACCGCCTACACAGTACACCTTATAAACTCCTAACTTAATCGCTAAGTAAGCTATAGCTGGGTCAACGATATAGTCCTTCTTAGGAGGTGAAGCTACGTAAATCCTACTAACACCAGCTACCTTAGCAGGTACACCTGCCATAAGTAATGTTGATGGGTATGTCTTAAAACCTCTAGGTACGTAAATACCTACACTACCTAAAGGCCTCCACATAATACCTAGTCTTAAACCTTTATAAACTACGAAGTCATCCCTAGGCTTGAAGTACTCGTTAAAGCTGGTTAAGTGATTGTATATCAGGTCTATAGAGTTTCTAACATCCTCAGGTAGTAAGTCAGCAATACTTTTAAGTTCGTCATAACTAACTACAACATCTTTTAGTGATACACCGTCGAATTTAGCTGTAAGTTCTATTAACCCCCTATCACCATAAGACCTAACATACTCTATAATACCCTTGACGTAATCTAAGTAGTTACTCATACTTTGAGTTCTAAACCTAAGTAATTCATCCAACAACTTACAAACTACTATAATCTCACCTCAATACCTCGACTCCTTAAGTACTTCTTAAGTTCGTAAATCCTAATAACACCGTCATGGAATACACCTGCAGCTAAAGCAGCATCAGCACCTCCGAAATACAGTACCTCATAGAAATCCTCTAACTTACCAGCACCTCCACTAGCTATCACAGGTACCTTAACTAAGCTAGTAACTAACTTAGTTAGTTCGATATCATAACCTAACCTAGTCCCATCCCTATCAATACTTGTTAGTAATATCTCACCAGCACCTAACTCCTCAACAGTCTTAACCCAGTACCTAACATCTAAACCAGTGTTGTACATACCTGAACGTATGAAGACTACATACTTATCACCTACCCTCTTAGCATCTACAGCTACTACAATACTTTGAGAACCGAACTCCTTAGAAGCTCTAGCTATTAACGACTTATCCTCAACAGCTGCAGTGTTAATACTTACTTTATCAGCACCTGCTGAAAATGCTTGAGAGATATCTTCTAAAGTCCTTAAACCACCACCTACTGTTAAAGGTATACTCAATACGTTGGCTGTATCCCTAACAACATTAAATAAGGTTTTCCTACCTTCAACACTTGCTGTGATATCTAGGAATACTATCTCATCAGCACCCTCCTCCTCATACCTAGAAGCTAGTTCTACAGGGTCCCCCTTATCCTTCAGATCAAGGAATTTAACACCTTTTACAACCCTACCCCACTTAACATCTAGACATGGGATAATCCGTTTAGCAGTCATAAAGACCCCTTAACACTCATCACTGAATCACTTACGACTCTAGTAGCCTCATACAACACCATACCTAAACCCTTAAACACTGACTCAAGTATGTGGTGGGAGTTATAACCACTTAATTGAACTACATGTAATGTTATTTCGGACTTCCTAGCTAGGGATTCTAGGAAGTGGTAGATGTTCTCAATAGCTAAACCACCTATAAACTCCCTCCTAACATCGAGTTTAACATAAGCGTTACCCCTCCCGGAAATATCTACAGCTACTAACGTTAAGGCATCATCCATAGGGACTATAGAGTATGCAAACCTCTTAATACCTACTTTATCACCTAGAGAATCCCTTAAAACATCACCTAAAGTTATCGCTACATCCTCAACTAAGTGATGGTCGTCGTAACCGAGTTTATCGACAGCTTTAACATATGCGTTAGACCTCATATAGAAGAACATAGTCGTTAGTAAGTGGTTAAGGAACGGTATAGGTGTTGATACCTCAATAGAACAACAACTATCTATATCTAAGGATACCTCAACTAAGGTTTCCTTAGTCTCCCTAACTCTACGTGATGACCTAGACATACTTAACACCTAGTAAAGCACCTCTATACATAGCCATACCAACTATAGCGTAATCAATACCAATACCCTTCAGGAACAGTAAATCATCTACTGTTGAGATACCGCCAGCATACTCCTTCAAACCCTTAACCATCCCTACAAAGTTAGCAACCCTCTTATCAACACTACCTTCAGTACCTTCAGAATCAATATATGTGAATATGACACCTAATACGTCGTAGCTACTTACAGCATTAAGCGCCTCATCAATACCTACACTACCCTCTCTCCAACCCCTCACCCTCACTGTTAGGGAGTCATCATAATCTACAGCTACTAATACCTTATCACCACCTACAACTCTTAATAACTCCTCGAAAGTATTACGTGATGTATAGAACATTGTTGAAACCACTACTGCAGTAGCTCCATAAGATAACAACCTAATCGCCTTACTAATATCTCTAATACCACCACCAACCTGAACCCATTTAAACCCAACCTTAACTACATCCTTTATTAAATCCTCATTACTTCCTAAACCCTCAGCAGCGTCTAAATCAACTATATGTATTGAGTCATAACCTAACTCATAAAATTCCTCAGCAACTCTAACAGCTTCACCAACAACTAAACCAGTACCTCTAACACCTCTAACCCTCTTAACCACCTTACCTAGGCTTAAGTCAATACTTGGTAATACCCTCACTCAACCACCTTCTCAATATCAACTACGACTAAGTCTTTAGCACCGTAGGCTTTAGCCTTAGCTATAACCTCAGGTAGTAACTCCTCACTAATAACAGTAATTACCTCCCAAACATCACTACGGCTTAACTTAGTAATTGCTGGTGCTAGCATTGCAGGAAGTACTGATAACACCTTACTCAACCTATCGTCAGGGACGTTCATAAGGACTAACTTCTTACCCTTAGCAGCTATGACACCTTTAATCATAGTGATCAGTAGGTTTATATCTTCAGAAGCTGGACTACGCATCCAGTCCTTAGATGCTATGACTGTAGCGTAGGTATCCATAACAACATCAAGGATCTTAAGACCGTGTAGTCTTAACGTAGTCCCGGTACTCATAACATCAACTATAGCATCAGCAGCTCCTAAGTAAGGCATTACTTCAGCTGCACCGTTAATCCTCACGATCTTAGCCTTCAAACCCTTAGACTCTATATAACTTCTAGTTATGTTGTAGTACTTAGTAGCTATCCTAATACCTTGCGGTAAGTCGTTAACGTCGTTAACCATTAACTTCTCAGGAACTGCTAGTACTAGCTTAGCCTGCCCGAAATCAAGTCTAACTAACTCATCAACTAACGCACCACTCTCAACTACGTAGTCATGACCTGTAATACCTATGTCAGCACCACCACACTCAACTATGTATGGGATATCCTCAGGTCTAGCCATGACTACCTCAACATTCCCCCAATTAGTCGGTAGGATGAGAGCCCTCTCATCTATTGACATAACCTTAATACCTGCTGATTGGAGTAGGTTTAGAGTTGGTTGTTGTAGCCTACCCTTATTAGGTATTGCTACCCTCATAACACATCACCTAAGACTTCTAATAACTTAACACACTGTTCTTCAGAACCTACTGAGATTCTGTAGAGGTTATTACCTAAGGACTTAATAGCTATACTGTACCTTAAGAGTAACTCCCTAATATTAACATCACTACGTACTAATACGAAGTTAGTTAGTGAGTTATACACCTTAAAACCTAACTTCCTTAAACCATTAATGAGTAACTCCTTATTCCTCTTAATACTATCTACGAATACCTTAACGTATGAGCTATCCTCTAATGCTGCAATCCCAACAGCTAATGATGGTAGTGGGATATCAAATGGTGTGTACCCCTTACTCAATACCTCAATAACTTCAGGACTACTTACTATATAGCCTAATCTAAAACCTGCTAGTGAGAATGCCTTACTTAAACTCCTCACAACTATGATGTTTGGGTAATCCCTAACTAACTGTACTACAGTATATCCTGAGAACTCATAGTAGGTCTCATCAATTACTAAGAACCCCTCAACAACTTCAGCTAGTTCTGAGACTAACTTGATACTCCCCTTAAGTATTGGTGAGCCTGTAGGGTTGTTAGGATCGTCTATAACTACTAAGTATGAGTTCTTAGCATTATTTAGTAATTCATTAAAGTCTACACACCACCAATCACCGCATTCATGGAGTTCTACAGTAACTTTCTTAAGACCTCTTAATGATGTGAATACATTAACCATACTATAGGTTGGGTTGAGGATTACTACCACATCGTTAGGGTATGTTAACTCGTAGAATATAGTTCTTAGAGCTCCATCACCACCTAATGTAGGGAGTATATTCTCTACATCAACACCTGCATACCCAGCTAATAACTCTCTAAACCTACTAAATAGCTTTGAGTTTATGTATAAGTTACCATACTCTAGTATGTCTACAACATACCTAACAACATGTTTAGGTGGTGGGTATGGTGACTCATTCAGATGAAGTCTTACATCAGCATCAACATCACTGAATACGTAACCCTCAGAATTTAATAACCAAGGTTTTAACCTATCCTTAATACTCCTACATGCAATTCAAGGTCCCGTAAAGTATTGATACCTACGATTTAAAAATTTTATACTTCATAATTATTAACCCTTAATAACACACATTATCAGGTGTAGTGTAACGTCTATAAGGTTCTTCCCATACGACACCTTCAGACGTGGTCAGAAGGAGGTACTTAAGGTAGGTGAGGAGTTATTAAGTAGGTCTAAGGTATTAGTTATTAAGGCACCTACAGGATTTGGTAAGACCTCAGTAGCTATTTCATTAAGTATGTTGAGACCTCCAGTACTACATTCTGTGAGGACTAGGAATGAGATAACACCTGTTTTAAGAGATTTGAAATTACTACGTAGGAAGTTAGGAAGTCTTAGGTATTCATTCATACATTCAGCACATACTATGTGTCCACTTACTAAGGGTAAGCATGTCGAGCCTGAGGATTTCTGGATTAGTTGTTCTATATTGAGAGACTTGAAGTTATGTGAGTTTTTTAGGGGGTTAGGTAGGGTAGGTATTGAAGTTATAGAGGCTGTAGTCTACCCTAGTGAAAATCATGTCGACGCTGTGAGGAGGATAGTTGATACTCTTAAGGTATGTCCATACTTCTCCCTAGCTAAACTAGCTAACTACTCAGATTACGTCGTAGTTACATATCCATACGTGTTTAACCTAGAATTCTTTGAGGACCTATTCCAAGATCGTAACACTAACGAGTACTCAGTAGTTGTTGATGAAGCTCACATGATAACTAACCCAGCAACTATATACTCATACGAGGTTAGTACCTCCAGGGTAAAGACAGCAATTAATGAGGTTAATCACTACTTAGGTGGTGATGAAGTTCTTAGGAACTTCCTAAGTAATCTAGTAAGTATTGCTGAGTCTAAAGCAAAGGATGATAAATTAAGGATCTTAGATAAGGACGTACTCAACATAGATGAGGATTTAATAAACTACGTCATGAGTAGGGCTTTAGATATTAAGAAGATGATTATAGATGAATTAATTATGAGTGGTAAGCCTGTGTCATCAGTTATGAGTCGTGGTGCATCCATAGTTAAGGTAGCTACACTCATATCGAACTTAGCCTACGAGGGCTTCGCACTCTTCACGTACAGGGACTCAAACAATATATTCTTAACGACTATGGCGACTAGTCATGACGTGATTAATAGGGTTTTAAGTAGTTATAAGAGTTTAATACTTATGTCTGGGACACCACCTTCTAAGGAGTTCTTAGAGAAGGTTATAGGTATGAAGGGTGTAGAGTTCGTAGATGCTTTAGAATTAGGTGCTTGGTCACCCTACGAAAACTTAGTTATATTACTTACATCTCAGTTAACATCTAAGTATGAGGTTAGGGGTGAGGCTATTTACGAGTTATATGCTAAGTACATTAGAGTTGTTGATGAATTAGTAAGTGGGGTTAAGTTAGTAGTCTATCCTAGTTATGAGTTCATGAGTAATGTGTTTAAGTATGTTGGTAAGGGATTTACTGAGAGTAGGATGACAACTATAGATGAGTTAATTAGTTATGTCAGTGATAACACTCTAATACATGCAGTTGCTGGCGGTAAGTTATGTGAGGGGATTGAAATAGTTAGGGATGGTAAGTCATTAATTAACTGTGTCTTCGTAGCAGGTGTACCCTACCCACAAAGTGATGACTACCTAGTAGAGGTTATGAAGAACTTGAAGATGAAGGTTAGTGCTGATGAGGCTTGGGACTACATATATAATATGGAGTCATCTATAAAGACATTACAGGCTATAGGTAGGTCTATTAGGTCTGAAGATGATAGGGCTTTAGTAGTATTAGGTGATAGGAGGTTCTTATCGAGGAGTTTAAGAAAGTACTTAGGTTTGAAGATAAATAAAGTTGTTAGAGACTTAAAAGAGTTTGAAGGGGTTGTTAAGCTATTAGTTGAGGAATTCCTATGAGTTTATCAGGCCATGGGAGTTTAATCATCACTCATACCTTAACACTCATCATCACTAGATACTTACTTAAGGGAGTAATAAGGTTACGTTTCCCTGCTAACGGTACAAGTACCGTTAGCTGGTTAGGTTTTGATGTGAGTTCTTTGGGCTTCAGTCAAGTCTAATGTCATGATGCTTTCATCTGAGGGTATAAGTTCATCACTACTCAGCGCATCTAACCGCAGTACGGATCATCCAAAATTATAGTGGATTCGTCACTATCTAACTACTAAGCATGAGATGGGGGAATTTATTATTACTGATAATGCTGTACTCCCTATGAGTAAGTCCTCAGAAAGTGTCCTACCCCTAGCTCCAAGTATTACTAGGTCGTAACTACCTTCACTTATCTCTTCCAACACCTTACTAACTACGCTCTCGTTAGGGTTTCTAATCTCCTTAATCTTAAGGACTACCTCTATACCGGACTTACGTGCCTTACTAGAGATTTCCCCGCTAACCTCCTCAACATTTATTGTTTTATCGTTAACTATCAATGCTGTTAGTTTAGACCCGTACCTTTTAGCAAAGTCTAAAGCTATATCCAACGCTTTTAAACTACTAGCACTCCCATCAATAGGTACTAAAATCCTTCTGAACATGAAGCTTATCAAGTATGTAGGTTCTCTATAGTATGACATCCTACCACCTAACTTAAGATCTTAATTGTTTGGTGGGGAAAAACTTTTTAGTAGATTCTACTAATGCATCTATAGCTGGTAGAGGTTCTCCTGAGAGGTATATCAGTAGTGCACCACCACCAGTTGATATGTGGAGGTTCTCCCTAATATTATCCCCTATCATAGCACCTAAATGACCACCACCTACTATGACGAATGCACTACTATTAAGTGCTGATTTAAGGAGTTCTTCAGTCCCTTTCCTAAACCTCTCATCCTCTACGTAGCCGGCAGGACCCCTCATAACTATTAACTTAGCCTCCTTCATTAACTCAGAATACATTGTGATGGTGTAGGAACCTATGTCTAAAGCCCTACCACTTAAGTTATATACTGACTCCTCCTTAACCTCACCATTAGGTGTCAGTACTATGTAGTCGTACGGTGTCTCTATAGGAGCTCCTGAAAGTATTATCTTACGAGCTCTAGGTATTAGAGGTAGTAAACCCTTAGACTCTAACACCTTCATAGACTCACTACTAATCCTACCCCCCTTAGCGACATGGAAGAAAAGACCTACTAACCCAGTAGTTAATATCCTATCAGCGGCTTTATTCCTATTTAAGAACTCAATAATCTTTATAGTGTCTTGAACTTTAGCACCACCTAATACGAAGACTTTAGGACCTTCAGCAAAGTTGAAAATCCTACTTAACGCATCTAACTCCTTCTTCATAACACTACCTATAAGTGACGGTAACACCATTGGGAAACCAACAATACTTGGTTGACTCCTATGAGCTGTTGCGAAAGCATCAAATACGAAGTAGTCGAAGAGTGGTGCTAACCTCCTGACTAAGTAGGTCTTAGCCTGAACTTCAGGTACAGCCTCAATAACCTCCTCAGAAACCAACCTAAGGTTGTCTAGGAGTAAAACCTCACCAGGTTTTAAATTCTTTATCTCGTTAATAGCTGTAGGACCTATAACATCTGGTATGAATTTAACATCAATACCTAAGTACTTACTCAGTAACTCTGCATGTTTTTCAAGAGTTACGAAGTCGGGCTCACCAGGTCTACCCTGATGAGTTATTAGAACTGTTGAGGTGTTACGGTTGATTAATTCCTTCACAGTCGGTATATGAGCTTTAATCCTAGAATCATCTAATATCTCACCATTAATACCTATAGGGCAGTTAAAATCTACACGTACAAGGACTTTCTTCATGTTTAAATCAACATCAGATATGGAGGGTAACTGAGGTATACGCATCAAAACTACCGGAATATATTCATTAGTAAGGTAAATAAACTTATACTATGGCATATTTTAAGTTTTAAGTACGGTCTGAAGTTCGAGACCTTAAAATATTTAATTTACTAATGATCTTCTTAGTAAGCTCCTCCTCATCCTCAGCAACTACGTATAGTCCGTAAGGGCTGTATTCTATATCTATACATCCCCAACTATATACCTTAGTAGACGGTACCACCTTAGCTACGTAGTTATCCGTCATCCCACCCCTACTCAACGATATTAGGAATATATCATCTTTAAACTCAACAACTACTACCTCACATTCACGTTGCTTAACTGTCTTAACCCTCACAGCCCCTAAGTCCTTCAACATAGGTTCTAATGAAATCTTCAACACCTACACCAACTTAAACATTAATTTAAAGTATTAATACTTAATTCTGCATTACATCAATTTGAATGGGTTGTTAAAGTGGTTGTAGATGTTGAATACCTGAAGTATTGGTTGGTAAGGTATGGTGAGTTAGTCACTATGGTTGTTAGAGTACTTAGAGAATGTAGTGGTTTATGTTGTGAGTTATCGTTGAGGTACTTAACAATGTTGTTAGGTCTGGATATAGTTAAGTTATGTAGGTATTTAAATTACGGGTTAATTGATGTATGTCTTGAGGAACTCGGTAGCGTATGTAGTGAGTATAGCGGTAGGGTAAATACTTTAGTAGGTATTAGTAGGAGGTTAAGTGAGGGTGAGTTCGTATTATTTGATGAACTAACTAATTTACTTGGTGTTGACGGTGGTTATATCTCAGGTATATACCTATGCCTCTCAAGGATTATAACTCAGAAATTAAGTGTTGGTGAAGAACTCAAGTATTAAGTCCTTATAGACCTTAGCACCTAATTCTAACTCCTCAATACTTACCTCCTCATGGTCTGTATGTGCTAGTTCAGACCTACCGGGACCGTAACTTACTATATTATCTGTTAGACTTACTAGTAAGTTCATATCGCTAGTACCTAACTTAATAGCTGGTGATGGTTTCAACCCATTCTTAATTATAGCTCTCACTAAAGCCCTAACCACCGGTACGTTAACACTTACCCTAACAGGAGGTGTCTCATCAATTACTTCATAACTACAGTACGTACTTAACAACTCATCAATTTTAGATTTAACATCACTTAACTTCATACCTATAGGTACCCTAACATCTATAACCCCCTCACACAACTTAGGGATAACACTAAATAATTGACCACCGCTGATGTAGTTCATACCTATGCTCACATTCAATGTCTTACTTAACTCCTTAAGTTTTAACCAAGTATTTATGAATTCCTCAATAGCTGAGATACCGCCTTCAGGATTTGATGAGTGGCCGCCGGTACCTCTACACACTAACCTCAGCTTAATACTCCCTCTATACCCGATAACAACACCGTCACATCCGGAAGGTTCCCCAATAACTATTGCTGTAGGTTTTAAACCCCTCCTAATTAATGCTTTAGCACCTGGACTCCTACCCTCCTCACCTACTAACGCAGCTACGGTTACCCTATACCTACTAGTATCTAAGTACTTAAGAGCTTCCAACGCACCTATCGTCATAGATACGAGAGGACCTTTAGCATCAACAGCACCCCTACCCCTAAATACCTTACCATCGTAACTAACCGGTAATTCACCCTCTACAGTATCTATATGACCTGCTAATAACAACCATTTACTACCGGAACCGTAGGTGAATAACGCGTTACCGACATCATCGACTTCTACTGTATTAACACCTATAGATTTTAGGAAGTCTGTATAAGCCTTAATAGCTAGTTCTTCACTACCAGTCGGGCTGTAAGTCTTAAGAAGTCTTAACATTAAGTCTTCTAGTAGTTTCCTCATTTAAACACCTACTCATAACTGATGATAAATTCTCAACATCGTCATCATTTATCAGATATGGTGGTAAGAACCTAACTACTGTTGTACCGGCCTTCAACGCTAACACACCACCAGCCTGAAGACATTCAATAACTGGCTTAGGTTCGAACCTAAGTTCAACACCTATCATTAAACCAGAACCCCTTAACTCCCTAACGATTTTGAAGTCTTTAACAATACTAGATAACTTACTCATTAACTTACTACCCATAACCCTAGCCCTACCTGGGACGTCCTCACCAGTAATCACATCAACGCCTGCCTTAACAGCTGCTAATGCTAGCGGATTACCACCAAATGTAGATCCGTGATCACCCTCACCTAACTGACTACCAATATCATCAGTTAGGAAAGCTATAGATACTGGGAAACCACCGGCTATTGCCTTACCAACCAACATTATATCACCGTAAACCCCATACATATCTGAAGCCCAAGTATATCCAGTCCTACCACAACCAGTCTGTATCTCATCAACTATTAATATAACACCCCTCTCCTGAGTAACCTCCCTCAACGTCTTCATGAATTCCTGGGTTGCTGGGTTAATACCGCCCTCACCCTGAATAGGTTCAACAATTACAGCAGCTACATCCTCACTTACAGCCTTATCTAAGGAATTGACGTCATTATATTTTAAGAATTCAACCTCAGGTACTAACGGCTTGAATGGTTCCCTATACTTAGGGTTCCAAGTAACTGATAATGCCCCGAAAGTACGTCCATGGAATGCATTAGTAAATGATATGAATTTAACCTTCTTCCTAACCTTCCTAGCAACTTTCAATGCAAAGTCTACACACTCAGAACCTGAGTTAAGGAAGTATACGTAGTTATACCTCCTAGGTACTATACGCTCTAAAGCTGTTAAGACTTCATCCCTTAAAAAACTTTCAAAAGCTGTTGATAGTGATATCATATTATCTAGTTGTTCTTTAATTGCGTTAACAATCTTAGGATGTCTATGTCCTAAGAAGGCAACTCCATGACATGTATGGCAGTCTAGGTACTTATTACCGTTGGAATCCCATACATACTGACCCTCACCCTTAACAATTTTAATACCTCTAGAACCGTAGAGGCTTAAGTATTTAAGAGGCATTAACGTCTCACCAAGCCTATAATGTATTCTAACACCTTACGTGTTAGGTCATACCCAGTAACTGCTACAGTATTCTTAAACTCAGTCACTGCATTAACTTCATTAACTACGTAGCCTTTCTCAGGATGTTCGAATATATCTATCCCGAGGAACTGACCTTCAACAGATCTAGCAGCCCTTAACGCTAAATCCTCAAGCTCAGGATCGATACGTAGTGGTACTGCCTTACCACCCCTAGCAGTGTTTGTTATCCAGTGATTACTATACCTATAAATACCTACAGGTACTTCATCACCTACTGTAAATATCCTAATATCCCTACCAGGCTTCTTAACAAATTCCTGTACATAGTATATACTGTAGATCGGGTTATGCATATATGTCCTATGCTCAACTACAGTCCTCATATCCTCCTCATCATCTATCAAAGCTAGTAACCTACCCCAACTACCGTAGATAGGTTTAATCACGAATGGATAACCTAACTTCTCAGAGACCTTAGGAACTACCTCATGACTAAAAGCTACGTACGTATCAGGTACTGGTACTTTATTCCTCACTAATAACGATGTAGTCCATAACTTGTCCTGACAAACCATTATCGTGTACGACTTATTAACTACGTTGATACCGTATGATTCAAACATTATCGTAGATTCTAATGAGTTGTAGAAACTCACACCCCTCTGTATAGCTATATCTACATCAGTACTTAAGGAATTACCATCACCAACTCTACCATAGTATGTCGGTATGTGGATAGGGACTATATCTACATCTAATTTCTTAGAGGTTTCTATGAATGACTTCTCCTCCCAACGGAGGATGTCGTATAGTAGAGCTACCCTTACTCTCCCCAATCCTCCCTAACACCTTCAAGAGGTCTTAACTTAATAGTTCCTCCATCATTAACTACTTCTAAAGTAACACCGCAATCATGATCTACTAACTCCCCAGGTAATGCATCGTCAGGTACTTCTACACTACCACCACATATAGGGCATTTAAGCATCATCCCTTAAACACCTAAGGAAGTCTTTATGGTGTGGAGTTTATAAAACTATCCTTAACACCTCATGAAGACCTATTTGAATGTTGTTATACGTACTTCAAACCAAGTGATGCTGAGGTAGTACGAAGATCCACTGTTAAGTTACTTAAATCTCTATATTCGCATGTAGTTTCTTTAAGTCTTCCTCAGTCTTACCTAGTTGAACCATTAACTCAGCTACTACAGCATCTAATACTACCATAGCTACTAACTCAAATAGAGTTCCTAGAGGTGCTAACGGTTCGTAAATACCTATTAACTGCCTAGTATAGTAGTCATTCTCACTACTTACTTTAGTCCTCCCAGGTATCTCAACAATAATATCTGAAAGCTTAGCTAGTGGTGAGTTTATATATGTGGTTAAAGCTATTACCTTAGCACCTACTGACTTAGCAGCTTCAGCAACAGTAATTACGGACCTAGTCCTACCAGAACCTGAGATAGCTATTAAAGCATCCCCAGCACGCAGTGGAGGTACTACGGTATCCCCGAGTACGTAGACGTTAAAACCTAAATGCATTAACCTCATAGCAAAAGCCCTACCAATAAGTCCTGACCTACCAGCACCTACGACTAATACCTTCCTACCCTCTTTATAGATCTCGATGAGGTTCTTTAAGAAGTCCTCAACCTGATACTCCTTAATGATGTTTACGGAATTCGCTATGTATGAAGCTATACTAATTACAGATTCCTTAAATACCTTTATAACATATCCCAGTAAAATACTTCATATATTAGTTTTAAAATGTTAATTACTAATTAAGTCCTTATCGGACCTACGTCAGGTAATCCCTGCCTTAGTCCTTTACCAGCATAGGGTCTAAGAGCCTCACCACCACCTCTCAACAACTTAACTAGGTTTTCAGCATGTTCTTTAGCCCTATTAACAGCTATCTCATATAGTTTAACCTCATCATCAGCTTCATCCTCATGTACAGTCACATCAATTACATGTTTATTAGTCATTAACTGAACTAGTTGTAGACCTACGCTTAGAGCAACATAACTTAACTTATCAGTTAATGTCTTACCAACCCAACCTAACGTTATAACACCATCACATCCAAACTCCTCAATTAATTTCTTAGCAGCTACTGGTATGTCCTTAATACCCGGTACTGTATAACGATGTATCTTCGCTTCAGGTAGTAACTCCTTTATAGTCTTCTCAACGATACTACCCATATCAACTCTAGCGAATGTAGTATCGACTATACCTACTCTAATCATAGTATATCACTTAAGAACCTACCGTTAGAGTATATTAGGTCTCCGTCAGCGAATACCTTACCATCTCTTAAATCCTTAATTAAGTCTAGATGAATTGCTGATTTATTAGTACCTCCAGTTGCTAAGTATGCCGAACCTAGAGCTAGGTGTATAGTCCCGCCAATCTTCTCATCAAGTAATATCTGCTTAGTAAATCTATCTATATCGTAGTTAAGACCGAAAGCAATTTCACCAACTCTTCTAGCACCCTCATCAACACTAACTATCTTCTTAAGGAATTCCTCACCTTTAATAGCTGATACGTTAATCACCTCACCACGTCTAAATACTAGTTTAACCCCCTCCATCTCAACACCCCTCCATATCACCGGGTATGTAAACACTATATAACCCTCAACACTATCCTCTATAGGTGCTGTGTAGACCTCACCACCAGGCATATTCTTCCTACCGTCATCATTAATCCACCTCCTACCCTCAACCCTTAACGTTAGGTCAACATCACTACCCAAGAACCTTAACTCACTAACCCTACTCAACACGTTAATTACCTTCTCCTGAAAACGTGATTGACTTACCCAAGCATTTATTGGGTTATTCTCATAAAGTTTTAAAGCCTTATAGATGAAGTTCTCGTATGTGATTAACGACATACCAGCTTCTTGAGCTAATGCTTTAGTTGGGTATATAGTTACTACCCATCTTAGAGAAGCTTCGAAATCCCTCTTCATGAAGACTTCATTTAAAGTCCTTAATGCTTGAGACCTAATCCTTAACCTCTCAGGGTCTATACTGACTAAGTGCTTAGCATGGGTGTATGAAATTATAGATATTGTAGCGTTTACACTCTCCTGAATAAACTTCTCAACTCTAGAAACATACTTAAGTAATCCATCACCAGCATATGAGTAGAAGATTTCATCAAGTACCTCATCAACTAAATTTAAGATAGGGTATGCACCTACTTTAACTAACTCCCTCCATAACTCCCTAACTAACGGCATAGCCTCATAAGTAGCTGAAATCCTAACCTCATCACCTTCTGAAGCCCTAATACAGTAATTAACTATTAACTTAGCTAACCTATCTAACATTATAAACACCGAGTGAGAATTTAATTAGTAGTTAAAAATATTTACATCTTCTGATTAGGAGTTCTTGTCTTATTTGCTCTCCTTCTATGTATTAACAATACAGCGATTATTATTACTATAGATATTAAATCTATCGTTAAATCAGTTGGTGCGAAGAGTAGTAATCCACTAATTATTAGTAATGACCTCTCTATGATGTTCATGTTTGTTTTGTAGTATCCTTCGATTCCCATCGCTATTGCGTATACTGCTATGAATGCTGTTGCTATGTTTTCGATGATTATTGGTAGTGGTTCTTTAATGACTAGTAGTAGTCCTGGTTTAAAGATAAGTATAAAGGGTGCTATTATTGCTGCAATACCTAATTTAGTAGCTGTAAACCCTACCTTCATAGGATCATCCTTAGCTAACGTTGCTGCCGCAAAAGCAGCTAAAGCTACAGGCGGTGTTATAGCTGATATAGTTGCATAGTAAAATATAAAGAAGTGTGCTACGAACGGATCAACACCTAACCTAGATAATGCAGGTGCTGATAATGCTGCAGTCATCACATAAGCAGCTGTAGTAGGTACACCCATACCCATAATTAACGTTAATAGTGCAACATAGAGCAGAGCTAGAACTAATATACCCATAGAAGCCTCAAGAACTATACTGCTTAACCTAAGCCCAGTACCTGAGAAGGATATAGAACCTATCACCATACCAGCAGCAGCACCTATAACTAATATGGATAAAGCATCTTCAGCTCCTTTAGCTAGTGCTTTATATATTTTCTTTGGTGTCATCCATGTTTCTCTCTTTATGAAGCTTATAGCTATTGTTATGAACATTGCTATGAATGCTGCTGTTACTGGTGACCACATAAGTACTGCAACTATATAAACAAGTACTGCCATAGGTATTAACATATAACCCCTCTCCTTAAGAACATTCTTAAGACTAGGTACTTGATCTGGTGGTAGTCCTCTTAAACCGTGTTTTAATGAGAAATAATGTACCTGTACGTAAACCCCTAAGTAGTATAGTAGTGCTGGTATTATTGCTGCAATCATTATCCTAGCGTATGGTACGTTTAGTAATTCAGCCATTACGAATGCTGCAGCACCCATTACAGGAGGCATAATCTGACCACCAGTAGATGATACAGCCTCAACAGCACCTGCAAAATATGCTGGATAACCTAAAGACTTCATAGTAGGTATAGTAACAATACCAGTACCGTAGACATTCGCTGGTGCTGAACCACTGATTGTCCCAAATAATGATGATGCAACAACAGCAATCTTAGCAGGACCACCAACCAACCTACCAACTAAAGCCTTAGCAAGATCTATAAAAAACCTACCAACACCAGCCTCAGAAAAGAAAGCACCTAAAATAGTAAAAGCTATAACATAAGTAGACATTACCTGGAGAGGTGTTGTGAAGGTCCCGTATGAGGTTAGGTAGTTGAGTTCTATGATTCTATCAAACCTCATACCTCTATGTCTGAATGGGTCGGGTATGTATGGACCTATATATAAGTATATTAAGAAGAATACCACTAACAACGTTATTACTAGACCGCTAGTCCTCCTAGTAGCTTCAATCACAGTAACCATAAATATAATACCTAGTATTAACTGCTCGGTTGTTAAAGCCGTTGCAAACCACATCCTCTCGTAAATCCATGGTGGGTGGAGGTATAGGATTATAGGTGGTATTGCAGAGACTATAGCTAGTAAGTAATCATACCAAGGGATTCTATTAACGTCTTTCTTCCTTGCTGGGTAGACTATGAAGGTTAGTGGGAGTACGAAAGCCATATTTAAAACCATGTGGAGTATTACATCATATGCTGTGAATAGTAATACGTATATGTTGTAGATAGCCATACATGCTAGGACTGTAATAACTACAGCCTCAACCCTCTTACTTAAAGTCCTTCTAGTCATAACCAAACCTAAAACTCTTGCTTAACCTAAAATTTAAATTTTTACTCATGTCGTTATAGTGATTAACTTAATAACTTCCTCAGTATTCACTAACTTAGCACTATAGAGCTTCTCCATGAACTCAAGCCCTAACTTATGGTAGTCCTCACTAAATGCTTCTACAGCGTCTTTAACGATGATTAAGTTATAACCTCTGTAGAATGCATCTACAGCGGTATGCATTACGCATATATGGGTATGTATCCCAGTAAGTATTAACGTATCAACACTTAACTCCCTAAGAAGTAGGTCTAAGTCAGTTTCGAAGAAACCGCTATACCTCCTCTTTAAGACTATGAAGTCTTTCTCAGTAGGTCTTAAATCATCTATGACTTCAGAACCTTCAGTACCTCTAACTGCGTGAGGACCCCATAGCGTAAGTTCACGATCTACACCCTTAATATGTGAGTCATTAACATATATTACTGGGATCCTGTAATCCCTAGCAATACTTACTAACTTCTTAATATTAGGTATTATGTGTAGAGCTCTCTCACACCTTAGGCTACCGTATATGAAGTCTTTAAGCATATCAATTACTAACACTGCGTATTTAGGCATAGAAACACCATACTATCTATGTGTTTCAGTAATTAAAGGTTTAGTACGTGTTTAGTAATTGTATCTTAGGTATGGGTATTGGATCTTGAGGGAGTGATTACTAAGGTATTTAGGAGTAATGCTGAGTTGGCTAGGTCCCTAGTTAAACTCATAAGTAATTATACTGAGAAGTTGGTTCAGGATTTAGGCAGTCCTATCAAGATCATGAATTTCTGTGGTACTCATGAGTGGACCACTACGTACTACGGTTTAAGGTCTTTAATGCCTGAAGGTATTGAATTAGTTGCAGGTCCTGGATGTCCAGTATGTATAACTCCTGGGGTATATGTTGATGAGTTAGTTAGACTTTCTCTAGAAGGTATTAGGATTTACACATTCGGTGACGCTTATAAACTACCTACAACTACTGGTAAGACTCCTAAGAACTTAGCTGAAGCTCAAGCATTAGGTGGTAATGTTAAGGTCGTCTATAGTTTCTTAGAGGCTGTTAAGGATGCTAAGGAGTACGGTAGGGACTCGGTATTCTTCGGTATTGGTTTTGAAACTACAGCACCTTCATACGCATTACTTATTAAGTCTGGTGAGGTACCTGAGAATCTAAAGTTATTAAGTGCTTTAAGACTTACACCACCAGTTATGAGGTATGTGATTAAGTTGTTTAGGGAGAGGGGTTTAATGCCTATTAGAGGTGTTATAGCTCCTGGACATGTATCAGCTATTGTTGGCGGTATGGCTTGGGAATTCCTACCTAAGGAGTTTAAAATACCTACAGTAGTTACTGGTTTCGAACCTATTGATGTTTTAGTAGCTGTAGCTAGGATACTTAAGATGTTAGTTGATGGTAGGCCAGGAGTTAGTATTGAGTATAGTAGGTTGGTGAGGTGGGAGGGTAATTTAACGGCTAAGAAGGTAATTGATGAGGTCTTCGAAGCCGTTAACGCTGCTTGGAGAGGTATCGGCTACGTACCTAAGAGTGGTTTAGAGTTAAGGGATGGTTATAGTAGGTATGATGCTGTTAAGGAGTTTAAGTTGAGGGTACCTAAACCTACTGACTACGTATTAACTACAGCTACTTCAAACCCCTATGAGAGGGAGTTACCTCCTGGGTGTAGGTGTGGTGAGGTCGTATTAGGTATTGAGAAACCTACTAAATGTCCGTTATTTATGAAGGTATGTAAGCCTGAATCACCTTTAGGTCCTTGTATGGTCTCCTCTGAAGGGACATGTAGGATCTGGGCTTTATATGGTGGTGTAGAGTTAGTTAGGGGGGTCTAGGATGTGTTGGGGTACTCCAGGTAGGGTTGTTGAGGTTGACGGTATGTATGCTAAGGTGAATATAGGTGGTACTATAGTAGATACTGTAGTTGGTGTTGATGGCGTTGAGGTAGGTGATTATGTTGTAGTTCATGCAGGTTTAATAGTTGGTAAGTTAAGTGAGGATGAAGTAATAAGTAACTTAGCTGCGTTAACAGAATTACAGGTAAGTAACTATGTTAGTGATGGTTTAGATGAGTCTACAGCTAGGGAGAAAGCTATTGAGGAGTTTAAGAACGTGGTTAACTCATTAGGTATTGATGTTAGGAAGTACTTAAGAATGTTAGAGAATCAGAGGAAGGATTTCGAGGTGGTTAGTGAGGAAGGTTTTAAAATACCTGATAATGCTTACGTCTACAGAGTTAGGACTACATTAGCTGATACTGACTACCTACAAGTAGTACACTACACTAACTACTTAAGATTTTGTGAGAGGGCTTGGTCAGAACTACTAGCTAATCTAGGATTCAGCTATAGTAGATTAATACATGAGTACGGGATTTTCATACCTACCACTGAAGTAAGTTATAAAGTATTAACACCCTCAAGATTAGATAACGACTTAGAACTATATGTATGGGTTGAAAACATAGGAAGTAAGTCAATCAAATGGAGATGTGTAGTGAAGAACATAACCACAGGTAAGGTAAGTGCAGACATAACACATACAACAGTATGTACAGACACAGCACTAACACAATCACTAGAAATACCTAAAGAACTAGTAGAAAAGTTGATGAAATACCTAGTAGAAAACACTTAACACCGTAATTCTAAACCGTAAGTAGCATAATATCTAAGGAATAACCTATTGAAAAGCTTAGGTAGTAGTTCTTGAACTTTATTGTTTTACTAATTCATCAAGAGTTTTGAATGAGATTAGGAGGGAATTAATGTTATGTAGTTAGGTTAATCATGCGTTACTGCTCCTACTAAATGTTTTATGTCTTTAATGTCTATTTCGTTCATGTAGTTTGATATTGAGTTTACGATTTCCTTTATTACTGTTGGTGGATTTTTAATTAATGCTGATACTACCTGTACTGCTTTTGCCCCTGCTAGTATTAGTTCTATTGCTGTTTCATGATTTAGGACACCGCCAACTCCGACTATATCACATTTTAATTCTTTATATACTTCGTAGATCACTCTAACAGCTACTGGGTGTAGTGCTTTCCCTGATAGGCCTCCAACACGTGCTGTTAGTATTGGTTTCCTACTGTATATATCTATCTTCATACCCCTTAAGGTATTTATCAGTACTAATGCGTTAGCTCCTGCACTTAATGATTTAGAAGCTACTTCAACTACGTTATCCCAAGGACCTAACTTAACCCATACAGGTATTTTAACTACTGACTTAACATTCCTTACAACCTCATAAGTCGTTTGTGGATCCCTACCTAACTCAGCACCTAACCCCTTAACATGTGGGCAGCTAAGGTTTAACTCTATAGCTGATGCCTTACCTAACTCAGCCTTAATACCTAACTCTACAAACTCATCAATACTACTACCTGCAATACTAACTACTACCGGTATACCATATCTTAAACCAACACTAACTAAGTCATTAACTACTTCAATACCTGGATTCGCTAGACCTACAGCATTTAGGTATGAGTCACAACCTAATTCAACTATTATTGGTGGTAGGTAACCCTCACGTCTATACTTAGTTAATGTCTTAGTAACAACTGCTGATGGATCACCCTCCCTAACTAACCTCTCAATCAATTCAGGCTTATCACCTAAGACTCCAGAACCGACCATTACAGGGTGCTTAAGTCTTAAACCACCTACTAAGACCTCAAGACTTACTACCAAGTACCACCACCTTAGGCTTATTAAACACACCCTCATCAAATACTAAAGTACCACCGACTACAGTCTTAACAACCTCACCAACATATCTAAAACCGTCAAGACATGACTTAAGAGCTTTAGAATACCTAGTATACGCTATACCCTCCCTACTAAAGTCTATGACGGTGAATGAAGCTCTAAAACCACTACTTAAACTACCTAAGAAGTCATCGATACCTAAGACCTTAGCAGGACCTCTACATAAGTACTTAATAAGTAACTCATAACTTATGAATCCTTTAACAAATAACGTCAGCAACACCCTACTACTAACTTCAACACCTGTAATACCTGAAGGACATAACCTCCAATCACTTAACTTCTCCTCAACAGAATGTGGTGCGTGATCACTGACTATAGCGTCGTAAACACCCTTAACCACGTTACTGAATACTAACGTCTTACTTACGAAGTCGTTAATCGGTGGGTTAACCTTACTCCAACAATCCCTAACATCATCACTACTTAATAGGAAGTAATATGGTGTTGTATCAACTGTAAAGCCTAGAGACCTACATAAGTATGGTGTTGATGGGTGTGAAGCATGTGTTATATGTATCTTAGATGCCTTATTAATACTTGATAGTATGTTAGCAACTACTAACTCACCCCATGAAGGCCTATCTAAATATCTGAGACTTAAATCACGTATTGAAGGTCTTAAAGCATACTCAGGTAATTCACCATGTACTACTACTAAGCCGTCATAAACACTTAATAAGTACTTAATAACTGCAAATCTATCTGCTAAGTCCTCAGGGTATATCTTAAAACCTACAAATAAGTTCTTAAGACTTAATAAGTCATTAACTACTCTAGCCTCACTAGGTATACCGCAGTATACTCCGTAATCCACGTAAGACTTCCTCAAAGCTTCCTCAACCCTCATCTTAAGTACCTCGGCATTATCTATACGTGGGTTTGTATTAGGCATATCACAAACCAATACATAACCTGCTGAAGCAGCTGCTGAAGAACCACTAACTATATCCTCCTTATAACTAAGTTTAAAATCCCTTAAATGTACGTGTAGATCTATAAAACCAGGCAAGGTTATTTGCCTACCCCTACATAGGTCTATAACTTCATAACCGCTGACTAACTCCCTACCATAACTAACCTTCTTAATAAACCCGTCATCACCTACATAGAGTGTTAACTCTGATACTGAACCGTTAATTAAAGTCCTTATGTAGAAGACTTTATCGATCAAGATATCAACCACCTATACCTACTAGCATCTACTAAAGTACCATCTCTACAAACTAAAAAGTCTTTTAAAGCACATGAACCGCAGAAACCTAAACCACACTTCATTAAAGACTCAGTAAGTACGTAACCCCTCAAGCTATCCCCTACTAAATTAACTACCTGGTCTAATACTGCTTTAGGTCCTGATACCAGGTAGTAGTCGTAGTTGTTAATACTTGGTAAGTACTTCTTAAGTAGGTCAATAACTGTAGCACCATCAACATCTTCAGAAACCATATCTACTTCTAAGTAATTAATTAATTCATCAGTAACTTTAGACTCATCCCTACTTACGAAGCCTGCTAATAGTTTAGAACCTTTAATCAACTCCCTATAGTACTTAACTAGGTAGAGTATTGGGGCAATACCTATACCGCCAACGATGAAGAGACCCTTACCACTAATTAAATCTTCAGTAACTCCCTTACCGTAAGGACCTCTAACACCTAAGTAACTACCTACTGGTAACTCCCTAACTAAGTAATTAGTTGTAGGCCCCCTACACTTAACGGTAATTCTTAAGATGTCGTCACTAAAATCACTAACACTCATAGGTATTTCCTCATAACCAGGTACCCAAACCATAACGAACTGACCTGGTGTTGGTTTAACAATAGGCTTAAGTAACTTTAAGTATATATGAGCTACGTCCCTACAAACAACTACCTTCTCAACTACTTTAGAAGGTATCATTTAGGACTACCTAAGTGCTTGGTTAATGTGCTGTAGAGTTCATCACTAATCACATTTAAATCCTTAAGAATCCTAAACACTTGTGAAGTCCTCATAAGCGGTATTAACGGTATACCTAAAGACTTTAAACTCTCTGTAGCACCTTCCTCACGGTCTAGGATTACTGAGAAAGCTACTACGTCAATACCCTCCTCCTTAAGTATGTTGTAAGCCCTCGTTAAAGTACCTCCAGTAGTTACTACATCATCAACTACGATAACTTTAAGACCTTTAAGATCCCCCTCAACTAACTTACTAGTACCGTGGTCCTTCCTCTCAGCTCTAACGTAACCTACAGGCTTCCTCATAAGGAATCCTAGTACTGCAGCATGAACTATACCTGCGGAAGCAATACCTACAACACCATCAAATCTTAAATCATAACTCCTTAAGGTATCTAACCATAAGTTAATGACTTTAGAGTAGAGTTCAGGGTATGACGGCAGTATCCTGAAGTCGAAGTAGTACTGACTCCTCCTACCTGAAGCTAGTATGAAGTCTCCGAACCTAATCACTCCAACCCTATATAGGTTTAAGACTATATCCTCTAACAACTCAGTAACACCTACTAACTTCTAAGTACTTAAGCTGTGATTTAATTACTTCTTCAGAAGCTTTAACAAAGTCTTGAGATGAGGTTATAGCTCTACCAACAATCTCTAAGTCAGCACCAGCACATATAGCTGACCCTGGTGAAGCGCCTTGAGCACCAACACCAGGTGATAGTATTAAGTATGTACGTCCTAAGTAACTCCTAACCCTCCTAATGACTTCAGGTCTAGTAGCTGGTGCTATAACACCTGTAGGTCTTAAACCTTCAACAACACTTAATACCTTATCAATGACTAAGTCATAGATCTCAGTACTACCTAGGTGTGACATAGACGTAACTATATATAAGTCAACACCTAACTCATCACAAACACTCTTTAAACCGTCTAAACCACCCTTAAGACCTACAAATCCGTGAGCTATGACTCCGTTAAAACCTACCCTACATACCACCTTAGTAGTTAAACTCATAACGACGTCGATATCAGCTAATTTCAAATCAGCTATATAGTAAGTATCTCTGAAATCAGTTATAACAGACCTAATACTATCTAAGCCGTAACTCAATATATAGGGTAGACCTAACTTAAACCCTGAGACAACATCTTTAGTCTTCATAACTAACTCCTTAAACCTACTCAGAGTTATTAGTGGGTCATCAACAGCTACTATAACCCTACCCCTACCACTCCTAATCAGATCTAATAACCTACTCAACAAACCCGCTCAGAATAACGTAACCTAAACTTATAAAAATTTTTCTAAGTAAGTAGGTTTGAGGGCGATGAACTCCAGCATAGCTTCTAGGTTTAAGGGTAGGGATGTGATCTCAGTACTTGACTTTAGTAAGGAGGATATCGAATACTTATTCAAACTTACAGACCACTACTTAAGTAATGGTTATAAGGAAGTACTCCGTGGTAAGGTAATGGCTGTAGCATTCTTCGAACCAAGTACTAGGACTAGACTATCTTTTGAAGCAGCTATGAGTAGGTTGGGTGGTTCTGTAATAGGGTTCTCTAGTGAGGAGGGTACATCAGTAGCTAAGGGTGAGAAATTCATAGATACTATCAGGATGTTAGACTCCTACGCGGATGTGATAGTTGTTAGGCATAGGTATGAAGGGAGTGCTAAATTAGCTGCTGAAGTTGCTGAACACCCAGTGATTAACGCTGGTGATGGTAGGAATGAACATCCTACACAGGCGTTGTTAGACCTATACACTATATATAGGCTTAGAGGTGATGTGAGTAGCTTGGTTATAGGGCTTATAGGAGATTTAAAGTATGCTAGGGTTGTGAACTCCTTCCTATACATACTAACTATATTTAAGCCTAAGAAGGTCTACTTAATATCACACCCACTTCTCAGGTTGAGAGAGGATGTGAGGAGGTTTGTAGAGTCTAGGAATGTTAAGGTTGAGGAGGTTTTCGATATTAATGAGGTATTGAGTGAGTTAGACGTACTCTACGTAACTAGGATTCAGAAGGAGAGGTTCCCAGACCCTCTAGAGTATGAGAAGGTTAAGAATGCGTATAGGGTGACAGCTGAAATCACTAAGAGGTGTAAGGATGATTTAATAATACTACACCCACTACCTAGGGTTGATGAGTTGGATAGGTCTTTAGATAATACTAAGCATGCAGTATACTTTAAACAAGCATCCTTCGGAGTACCTTTAAGAGCAGCCCTCCTCACACTAATACTAGGAGGTGTTGAGGGTGTCTATACGTGAGTTAATAGTTAGTAAGATTAAGGACGGTACCGTAATAGATCATATACCGGCTGGTAAGGCATTCGAGGTACTTAAGGTCTTAGGACTTACTGGTAAGGAAGGTATTAGAATAGCTGTAGTAGTTAATGTTGAGTCAAGTAAGTTAGGTAGGAAGGACATAGTTAAGATTGAGAATAGATTCTTAAGTAAGGAGGAGACAGATATAGTAGCTCTGATAGCACCTACAGCAACTATAAACATAGTTAGGAATTTCGAAGTAGTTGAGAAGAGGAAGGTATCAATACCTAAGTACATATCAAAACTGATTAAATGTCCTAATAAGACCTGCATCACTAGACATGAAGGTATTGAAACTACGTTCGAAACTTTAGATAGTAGTTTAAGGGTTAGATGTATATACTGCGGTATTGAGTTATCATACTCTGAGTTTATAGACTTAATACTTAAGGAATTATCTAAGAGTTAGTGATGTGGAAGGAATTAGTAGGTCTGGAAAGTATACGTAAGTTACTTACATACCCATACGATGTTAAGGATATTAGTGATTTCAGAGTTGAGAGGTTAAGGTCTTTAGGTGTTAGAGGGGTATATAACTACGGCTCTGTAGCAGTTAACGGTTTTAAGGTCTTAGGTAAGGGGCATGCATCAATAGTTTTACTAGTAAGTCATGAATCATTAGGTGATGTAGTAGTTAAGGTCAGGAGATTAGATTCTAAGAGGAAGTCCCTAACTAATGAAGGCTACATAATGAGTTTAGTGAAGTATGATGTAGTACCTAAGGTCTACTACTACGATGATGACTTCATAATGATGGAGTACCTAGACGGTACTTTACTAGGTGATTACATTAGGCTACATAGTACTGAGGAAGTTATTAAGGTATTTCTTAAGGTTTTCGAAGCATCTCATAAACTAGACTTAAGTTCTGTAGACCACTTAGAACTCTCAAAACCTCATAAGCATGTAATGGTTTTAAGAGACGGTAATGTGAAGTTCTTAGACTTTGAAAGTGCTAGGATATCTGAAACACCCTGTAACTTATGTAGGGTTTACTCAGCATACATACACCTAATTAAACGTAAAGACTTAACACATGTTAGAGGACTTCTTAAAACCTATAAATTAGGTAGGAAGGATCTGTTTAAAGATATTGTAGAGTTAATACTAAAGGTTTAGTTGACGATCCGCCCCACCTCCAAAGGTCTGGGTTTAATAAAGAGGTGGGGTTTAAGTAAGGTTTATAAAGGTGTACTAAACACCATTAAAGGTGTAATGTGTGGTGAAAATAGTTTTAAGTCTCATTATGATATCCCTACTACTCCTATCGCTAGCGGTTGTAGTTCTCCATGGTGAGAAACCTACTGTAGTAGCGACGACTACTGTATTAGCATCTATAGTTGAGGATTTAGCAGGTGATAAAGTAGTTGTTGAGTATATATCATTACCATCGCTCTGCCCAGCACATTACGATGTTAAACCTAGTGATGCTGAGAAAATTAAGTATGCATCCATAGTACTTTCACACGGTATTGAGCCATGGATTGATAAGTTAGTAAATGCTAGTGGGTCTAGAGCTCAAGTATTTAAGGGAGTTTGTACTTCGTGGAGTACTCCTGAGGATTTAAGGAAATGTTATGTTGAAGTTGCAGATATACTTAAGAAGTACTTAGGTGTACCGGTTGATGAGGGTTTGAATAAGTCTTTAAATACTATAGACTATATAGCTAGTTGGTTGAGGGATTTCTCTAAGGAGAATGGGTTTATAGGTACTCCAGTAGTGGTTATGAGGTGGCAGAGGTCATTCATTAACTACTTAGGTTTTAATATCGTGGCATCGTTTGGACCTCCGGAAACAGTAACTCTTAAAGAGTATAGTGAGGTCATAACTAATGCTACTAAAGCACATGCACTCCTAGTAATTGATAACCTACCTAGTGGTGTGGACTTAGGTATGAAGATTGCTAGGGAGGTAGGAGCTATTGAGGTAGCTATTCATAACTTCCCTAAGGCAGCACCTGAGATAATGAATGTAACTGATATGTGGGTATATAATGTTAAGTTAATATCAAATGCTTTAAAAACTGCTAATACTACCAAGACTATCGAAGCATTAAGTACTCAAGTCTCAGAGCTTAAGAGAGGTAATGACCTCCTAACCATGTACTTAAGTATCTCAGTAATAACGAATGTAATATTGTTGGTAGGTCTGATAGTAGCTATCGTTAAGTTGAGAGGTGTTAAGAAGTGAGTTGGGGTTTATCATTAGATGAAGCTATTAGATTCCACGGTCATTTAGGTCCTTGGTTAGTAATTGGTTATAGAGCTGGTGTATTAGCTAAGAGTAAGTTAGAGCCTAAGGACTTCCACGATATCCAATGTATCGTTAGAGTACCTAATAGAATACCCTACTCCTGTAGTATTGATGGTGTGCAGACATCAGCTTGCTGTACTTTAGGTAAGGGGAATATAGTTGTTGAAGATTGTGAAGGCTTTGAATTCATATTCGTTAATAAGGTTAGTAAGGAGGTATTAAGACTTAAGTTGAGGAGGGAGGTACTAGATAGGTTATTAAGTTTTAAGTCTATTGAGGAAGCTGTAGATTATGTTAAGGGGCTTAAGGATTGGGAGTTATTCGAATTGAGTTGAAGGATGTACACGTAACTTATCAAGACCCTGAAAGACCTGCTTTAAAAGGTATTAACCTACTCATAGGTGAGAATAAACTAATAGTTATTACAGGACCTAACGGTTCTGGTAAGACTACATTACTTGAGACTTGCTTAGGTCTACTCAAGCCTTTTAAAGGTATTGTTAAGTTATTAGGTATACATACAACTGATAGTAAAATATACAGTATTAGGAAGTTATGTAGTTATTTACCTCAGAACTTCATGAGAAGTCCTCATGAATCATACACTGTTAAACAAGTCATTACTATGGGCTTACTCTCAATTAAGAGTTTCCCGAACACATTAACTAATGACGATCTTGCTAAGGTTAAAAACATAGCTAAGTTATTAGGTATTGATGAATTACTTAATGAGCCTGTAGGTAAACTTAGTGGTGGTCAGCAACAAAGAGTTTTCCTAGCTAGAACTCTTATTAGAGAACCACTAATGCTATTTTTGGATGAGCCGTTCTCAAGCCTAGATCCTAGTGGTAGGGAGGAGGTCACAGCGTTAATTAATGACTACATACGTGAGAAAAATGCTACAGCTTTAATAGTTTCACATATCGTTGATAAGAGTTTAGAGAAGGTAGCTGATGCAGTACTAACCATATCTAACGGTGAGTTAATAAGTGTTTTAGGTAATCCATATTAAGGTATAGTCATGATAGAGTTAGTAGTAGTTTCATCAGTAGTTGGTGGGTTCATATTAGCTTTAGTAGGTTATTACATATCGAGGTTAGGCTTAAGCACAGTAACTTTCTCAGCCGCGCATGCTGCATTAGCTGGTTTAGCACTATCAACTATCCTAAATATGGACTCATACATCTTACCGATAATATTGACTTTATCTCTGGGATTAGTGTTAGGTGTTGCATTGACTAGAGTTAGCAGTGAGGTTATGAATAACTTATCAATGATGTTCTTCACATTCTTTAATAGTATAACACTTTTAGCTATATACTTAAGTAATGCTGTAGTCCTAGCTACTACTAGGGTTGGCGGTCTCTTATGGGGTAGTCCTCTAGCGGTCACTATAGATAGGTTTACGTATATGGTAGTCCTCACAGGTATATTCATAACATACCTCATATTGTTTAAGTCTAAGTTAGATGCTATAGTATTCGATAAGAAGTTAGCTGAAGCTGAAGGTATTAACACTAAATTACATTCTACGGTAGTTATAGTCTTTATGTGTTTTGCTATAGTATTGATGTTGGAAGTTGTTGGTGGTTTCCTAGTATTCTCATTAATCTACGTACCGTACATAGCCTCAGTAATCATGACTTCTAGAGCTGATTTACAGTTAGTAATTTCATGTTTATTCGGGATGATATTAACACCTGTAGGTGTTTTCCTAAGTTTTCTATACGACATACCTATAGGTTCAGCAATAGCTCTAACGATATCGTTAACAACTATAGCTACTTACGTGATTAAGAGTTCCATAAGATATTTTAGGAATTTACGTGGTTTGAGTTAGTTCTTTACCTAGTGTAGGTTGTTTTGAGAATATGTTCATGTATAACTTCTTAATATCCTCCTTCAGTAGGTGTAGGTATACTTGAGTTGTCTTAATATCCTTATGCCCTAAAATCGCTTGGAGTGCTGGTAGTGCTAACCCCTTCTTAAGCGCTTCTGTTGCAAATGTATGTCTAAGTATGTGTGGTCTTACCTTCTTAGGGTCTAAACCAGCCCTCTTAGCTAATGTCTTCAACCTCTTATAAAGTCCTGAATATGTTAGTGGTATTAACCTACCGTCACTACTGTTGAAACCCTCTAAATACTTACTTAATACTCTCTCAGTTAGAGGGCCTATGAACACTACCCTCTCCTCACCATACTTACCAGACCTAACGTAAATCTCCCTACCCTCTAAATCTATATCGTCTATAGTTAATGATAGTAATTCTTGAGCTCTAAGGCCTGTCTCAATGAGGAGGCAGATTATCAGTAGGTCTAATAAATCCCTAGAAGCATTTAATAACTTAACTACCTCATTATCAGATAATGTAGTTATAGACCTCCTACGAGGTGCTTTAACAATACTTACCTCATCCTTCAAACCTAACCACTTAAGAAATGACCTAACATAGAGTGAGTAGTAATGGAGAGTTAGTTGCCTAGCCTTAACATCATCCTTAACACTCCTATCAAAACCCTCCCTCAACCTACTCAACCTCCACTTAATTACGTCATTAACTGTAACCTCCTTAACGAAACCCTTACCGCAGAACTTGATGAAGTCTGAAATACCGGCTCTATAAGCCTTAATAGTTTTTTCAGAAGCTCCTGAAGACCTTAAAGCCATTAAGAACTCCTCAAGAGCATCCCATAAACTAAGCTCTGAGATGTTAGTAGGTGGTGGAGGTAGTTGATACTTAGTCAATATCATCCCTAAACCTAACTAGGTTGAGAATATAATTTAAAGACCTCTGCTATAAACCACTCTTGAAGACCTTCATAAAGTTTTTAAGTACTGAAGTACTTACCTCCTCAAAACTCATACATTTGATCTTAGCTATTTCATGGAGTGTTTCTAAGACCATAGTAGGTACTAACCTCATACCTCTATATGTGTAGGGGCCGTCACTCTCAGTTAGTATTATCTCTATAGGTGCCTTCATAACTACTTCACGATGTTTTAACTGTATCTTTACCGCTGGGTTTATAGTTATGTAGTATCCTAAGGATTCCACATCTTTGAGTAGTTCTGTAGGTCCTGTATACCAGTGTATTATAGCTGTACGTATGTCATACTTAACGAGTAGTTTAATCGCTTCATCCCAAGTACCTGCAGCATGTACATTAACACCTAACCCATGATCACGGGCTACTTCTAGGAAGTATTTAAACACCTCTAACTGTTTATCATATGTTTCTGGGACGAATCTCTTATCAATACCTACCTCACCTAAGAACCTAACCTTATCGACTAACTCACTTAAAGACTTTAACTCCTTACTAATATCTACTTTACCTACATTCCAAGGGTGTAGACCTACTGAAGGTGTTACATTCCCACACTTACTAACTATGTCTAAGGTCCTTAGAGAACTTAGGTAATCGTCTGAGACAGCATTAATTAGTAAGTCGTCCTTACAGTAATTAATCAACTCATCATCTGTGAATTCATGTAGGTGGCAGTGTGCATCAACTAATTTAAACGTATTCACACCTCAGGTAATATTCATTACCATTAATACTTATTAACTATTAATTTAATTCTCTAATGGTGTTAAGTTTTGGTTAAAGTTGTTAAGAGGGATGGTAGGGAGGAGGAGTTCATCCCTGAGAAGATTGTTGTAAGTGTCTTAAAGACTGGAGCTCCAGTAGATATCGCTAGGAAGATCTGTAAGGTTATTGAGGGTAGGATTTATGAGAAGGACTTAGAGAAGATTGATGCTAAGGAATTAACTAAGTGGATCTTAGAGTTGTTGAAGAAGTATAATGAGGAATGGTATAGGGCTTGGATAGTATTTGATAAGTACATTAAGAGAAGGGAGACTGAGAAGGAATTAAGTTAAATATTATTTTTCCCTCCTCAATTAATTATTAGGGTGGTTTATTGAGTGAAGACCTACTAAATTATGTGGTAGATTATTCGAGGAGTTTAGGTGTTAAGTATTCTGAAGCTAGATATCAACTAGATAAGTACTTCACTATAATTTTAAGGAATGGTAAGTTAGTAACCCTAGGTACTTCTATTAATGATGGTGTAGGTATTAGGTTAGTATATGATAATGTGTTGACGTTCTCAGCAACTAATAAGTTAGGTAGGGATGAGTTAGTAGGTATTGTTAGGGATGCTGTTAGTAGGGCTAGAGCAACAACCCACCTAGTTAAGACACCTACTAGATTCAGTGATGACGTCGTCAGTAGAGGTTCTTATGAAGTAATACCTACTAAGGACTTCAACTCCTTAGACATTAGTGAGAAGGTTAAGTTGTTGGCTGAGTTACATGAGGTCATAGTCAGTAGTGTTAAGGAGGTTAAAGTACCTACTACCTACTGTGAGTATGTCGAGCATATACAGGAGAAGTTAATAGTTAATAGTGATGGTGGTTTTGTGAGGGGTAGGGTACCTAGGTTACTAATTATATTGAATTTAGTCCTACACCACCCACAGAAAGGCAGTATTCAGAGGATTATAGAGTTCGGTGCTTCAGGAGGTTTAGAATTAATTGATGAGTGGGACTTATTCAAGGTTGTTGAGGAGGAGGTTAAGAATTTAGAGAAGAGTTTAGTTGAAGGTGTTGAACCACCTAAGGAACCTGTAGACGTTGTGTTAGGTCCTGAGGTTGTAGGTATTATAGTTCATGAGTCTGCAGGACATCCTATGGAGGCTGACAGGATCTTAGGTAGGGAGTCAGCACAGGCTGGAGAGTCATACGTGAAGCCTGAATACGTAGGTAGCTATAGGATTGGTAGTGAGTATGTCACAGTTGTTGAAGACCCTACAATACCTAGGAGTTACGGTTACTACGAATACGATGATGAGTGTATTAAGGCTAGACCTAGGTACTTATATAAGGAAGGTATAATATATGAACCACTACATAATAGGCAGACAGCCTACGTATTCGGGACTAGAAGTAATGGTTCTTCGAGAGCTATGGACTACGCTAGCGAACCACTGATAAGGATGTCTAACACATACTTTAAACCGGGTGATATGGAGTTCGAAGAACTTATTGAGGATATAGGGTTGGGTGTTTATATTAAGTCCTACATGGAGTGGAATATAGATGATATTAGATGGAATCAGAGGTACGTAGGTTTAGAGTCTTACTTAATAGTTAATGGTGAGTTAAGAGGTTATGTCAGGAACCCAGTACTGGAGTTAACAACTGCTGGACTCTATAGTAAGGTAGTTGGTGTTGATAAGAACTTAAGATTCTACCCAGGGACTTGTGGTAAGGGTGACCCACCACAAGGTGTTCCAGTATGGTTTGGAGGTCCTAATATTAGGTTATCTAAGGTTAGGTTAGGTGTTACTGTATGAGTAGTGAACTACTAGATACTGCAGGTACGTTACTGAGGAAGTTACGTAGTAGTTATGATGAGTTAGCAGTTATGATTAACGGTATAGATTCAGTTATGGTTAAAATAGTAAATAATAACGTAGCCCTTAAGTACTCTAGAAAGTCCTACAACGTGGGGTTATACCTAGTTAAGGGTAGGAAGGTATTAATTCTAGAGTCCTCAACATCAGATTTAAATCAACTCTCTAGGGCTGCTGACGATATCAGTAAGTATGTACATATTATCGAGGAGTCTGAGTTATATGCTCCATTACCTGAACCTAGACAGGTTAAGCCGTTAGGTAATTTAGTGGATGGTAATGTGGTTAAGTATATGGGTGAACCAGCTAAACTATGTGAAGTACTGATAAACTCAGCAGTTAATGAGGGTGTTGAAAGGGTTTCAGGTATTTTAAGCTTAGGTGTGAGGTCTAAGGCATTAGTAAGTAGTAATGGGTTTGAAGGTTTTGAAGTAGGTAGTGAGGTGTCTACATACTTGAGGGTGTTTAAAGGTGATTACTCAGGTCATTGGGCTTACGGGAGTAGGTTCTTAGACCTTAAGAGTATTGAGGATGTAGGTAGGACTGCAGCTCAGTACGCATCATATGCTAAGGGCTTTATAGACATACCCCCAGGTAGGTATGACGTCATACTATCACCGTTAGTAGTCGGTAACCTCATGGAGTTAGTAGTCAGTATGACGTCAGCATTTAACGTATTAGCTGGTTTCTCAATGTTTATTAGTAAGTCATTAGGTGATGTAGTAGCTACTGATAAGTTAACATTAGCTGATGTGCCTAGAGATATAGAGTTAAGTGGTTCGACATCTTTCGATGATGAAGGTGTTGAGACTTACAATAAAGAGTTAATAAGTAGGGGTTCCTTAAAGACTTTACTACATAATAGTAAGACGGCTAGGAAGTTTAACACGGTGTCCACTGGGAATGCTGGCTGGATAACACCTAGGCCTTGGAATATAGCGGTAGCTCCAGGTGATTCAGATGTTGATGAGATGGTTAGGGAGGTTAGGAATGGATTACTAATAAGTAATAACTGGTATACTAGACTTCAGAATTATGTTGAGGGTGCTTTCTCAACAGTTAGTAGGGATGCTGTATTAGTTATACGTGATGGTGAGGTAGTAGGTAATGCTAGGAGGGTTAGGATTGCTGATAACTTAAGTAGGTTGTTAAGTAATATATGGTTAGTCGGCCGTAAATGCTATTTGATTAAGTGGTGGGAGGTTGAAGTACCTTCTAAAGTACCCTACATACTCGTTAAGGATTTAAACATCACTAAACCTTTCGAGTAGTTTAGATAGCTTCTTCAACCCTACTATACTCACCAATCTCCTCCTCACAAGTATCAACCTCCTCCCAACCCTTAGGACATCCCTCACCTACTCTTATAGGTTTAGTAAGTCTAGTCAGTAGTACTACTCTAGAAGCTATACTATGAGAGACTATCTTATACCCAACCTCATCAGATAACTTCTTAGCGAATTCCATAACTTCATTAAATGAAGGCATATTCTCCCTACCTAACCTGCCTACAGAACCACCTACATGCATATACGCTTTAGTCTCTATATACGTAGGCTGGGCTAACTCCAACAACTTCTTAAACTTCTTAACAGCTTCATAACTCATGTTAAACCCCTTAACCAAAGTAATCCTAATAACTGTTGGTGATGTGAAGCTCGGAAGTATTTCTAAAGTCTTCAGTGTTAATTCCCAAGCATTAGGTATTAACGGTCTGTTGAAGTAGTTATACGTCTCACGGTCGTAAGCTTCTATAGATATGTATAGTTGACTCGGTTCCTCCTCAAGACTTGCTAGTATGTCAGGTCTAACACCCCTACTCACTAAGAATGTAGTTAGACCCCTACGGTGGAATTCCTCAATAAGTTCTGATAGTCTCGGATATAGTGTTGGCTCACCAGTTAAGCTGATCGCTACGTGTTTAGGGTTTAGAGCTTCTCTAAACATTTCTTCAGAAGTCCTCCTCCTATAACCACTTACGATCCTCCTATGTTCTAAGATAGCCATCTCAGCTATGAATTCAGGATCATCTACATGTGGTAACGTGGTTAACCCCTCACTACTAAGTCCTAGGTCTTGAGGCCTTACACGCCAGCAGTGTAGGCAGTTATTCCAACACCAAAGTACTGAAGGTGACATCTGAATACATCTATGTGATGCTATACCGTAGAACCTACACTTATAGCAGAATCTACCGTAGACTAAGGCGTTATGAACCCATAAACACTTCTTAACAGCGCTATGAGCACCTATTAAGTGGTACTTCTGATTCTTCAACCTCTCAATACATTCCGTATACGGATCTCTTAATACCTGCATTAACACCGGGAAAGTGTTGTTTAGAAATTTATAAGTTGATTAGTGCTTATTAGATAGGTTAAACATTATGAAGTCTGTAGTTGTATGTCACGGTGATTGTGACGGTGTTATAAGTGCTTATCTATACATAAAGCATTTCTTAATAGGTGAGTACCCAAGTAATACTGAGTTAATATTTACTCAGCCGTGGAGAGCTCATATAGATTTAAGGAAGGTACCTCAGGAAGTTAGTGAGTTAGTAATGCTTGATATAGCGCTTAATAAGGAAGTAGTTAATATGTTATTACCGTTAACACGTAAGTCTAGGGTTGTTGTGATAGACCATCACGTTAGTAGTGAGTTATTCGTGGATAGTTTAAGTAAGTCAGGTGTTAAGGTGGTTTGGAGTAAAGCTACTTCAACACCTAGGTTAATGGCTAACGTGTTGAAGCTGATCGTTAATCCTTATGAGGACCTACTCGTGAGGGTAGCTGACGTATGTGAAGGTGTTGAAGGTGATGAGGAGATTAGTAAGGTCGCTGATGTGATTAAATTATCGATTGCTAGGGACCCTGGAGATACTAACTTTCTTAACTACTTAATAAAGTCCATGCTTAAGGGTTTAAACATATCAACCCTAGATGAGGTTGTGAAGAGGGCTTCAATAGCTAAGTGGTTACTTAATAAGTTACTTAGACTTATGAAGGAGAGGTCCGTAGTAGTTGGTGATTACGTAGTAACTACTTTAACATCGCCTGAGTCTAGGATCTACGCAGGTATTCTAGGCATAGCATCTACTGAATTCGCTAAGAATGTTAAGTCTGACGTGATATTGATTAGGGAGGAGGAGGGGAAGGTTGTAGTGACTGTGAGGTCTTTTAAGAGGAATGCCCTAAACATATGTAAGTTAATATCTGAGAAGCTTGGTGGGAGGTATGGAGGTCATGTTGAGGCTGCATCAGCAACACTAACTAATATCAGTTTAGAGAAGGTTCAGTTAGGTGTTTTAGAAGTGATTAAGGATGTTCGAAGACGTAATACTGTCTAGAGTCGATTGGTCAGTACTTCAGGAAGTTATTAAGAAGTACTTTAAAGTCGGTACCATAGTTATGCTTTGTCAATGCGAGGTTTTTTATGAGGGTAGGGCATCATCTAGAGCTTCTGAAGCTCGTAGGTTAGTGATTATTAAGGAGGATGGGACATTACTAATTCATGAAGGTGTTGGTGTAGAACCTATTAACTGGCAGCCTAACGCATTAATAACATCTAAAGCCTATGAAGACCATTTCGAGTTAGTAGCTGTTAGGAGTAGGCCTAAGGAGGTAGTTAAGGTCTTTATTAAGGATAAACCTGACGTGATTATATGTAAGTTAGGTAGTGGTAAGTTCTCCATCAGAGGTACTGAGGAAGACTTAATAAACTACATAGCTCAAAACCCGTCAGTAATTGAGGAAGGTGCTAAATTAGTTGCTAGGGAGTTCACAACACCTCACGGTAGGGTTGACGTGATATTGAGGAGTTCTAATGATGAGTTAATAATTGTTGAGTGTAAGAGGGGGGTAGCAGATTTAGATGCTGTTCATCAATTAATTAGGTATGTAGAGTATTATAGTGAGTTAGGGATTAAAGTTAGAGGGGTTATAGCGTCACCATCAATTACGCCTCAAGCACTTAAACTACTTCAGAAGAATAACTTAGGCTACGTTAAGCTCCAATTTACTTAAGATTAGTGTAGCGATAATCAACTTAATTAATTAAATTTATTTTTGGGTTAATTATTATGGGTGGTTTGATGGATGGAGAACTTAATAGGTTTTTCAATCCGAGGTCTGTAGCTGTTATTGGAGCTTCTAGAGAGCCTACTAAAATTGGTTATCTGATAGTATATAACTTACTTCGAGGTTTTAAGGGTAAGGTATATCCGGTAAATCCTAGTGCTGATAGTATCTTAGGTATTAAGGCTTACTCATCAGTAACTGCTATCCCTGATGATGTAGACTTAGCAGTTATTTCAGTACCTGCATCATCAGTACCTTCAGTTCTTGAGGAATGTGGTTTGAAGGGTATTAAGAACGTAATTATAATTAGTGCTGGGTTTAAAGAGTTAGGTACTCATGAAGGTGTTGAGAGGGAGGTGAAGGTTGTTGAGATTGCTAGGAAGTACGGTATTAGGGTTGTAGGGCCTAACTGTATGGGTGTTTACGTACCTAAGAGTGGTGTTAATACTACATTCTTAAACCCTGAACGTATAGACTTCCCAAAACATGGTAATATAGCATTTATATCTCAGTCAGGTGCTTTCGGTATTGCAGTACTTGATTGGGCTGCTATGAGGGGTGTAGGTATTAGTAAGTTCGTGAGTTTAGGTAATAAATGCGATGTAGATGAGTCAGACATACTTAATTACTTAGTTGATGACCCAGATACTCAAGTAATTACTATATATACTGAAGGTGTTGATGATGGTAGGAAGTTCTTAAGGACTTTAAAGAATGTAACACCTGTGAAGCCTGTGGTTATTCTTAAGGCTGGTAGGACTGAGGAGGGTAGTAGGGCTATAGCATCACATACAGGTAGTTTAGCAGGTAGTGATGCAGTATATGATGCAGTGTTTAAGCAGGCAGGTGCTATTAGAGCTTTAGGTATGGAGGAGTTATTCGATATAGCTATAGCTTTATCACTTCAACCACCAGCTAAGGGTAGTAGGGTAGCTATATTAACTGTAGGTGGTGGTTCAGGTGTTATGGCTACAGACGCTGTAGTTAGTTTAGGTTTAGAAGTACCTAAGCTATCAGATCTAACTGTTAGTAAGCTTAGGAAGGTATTACTACCGATAGCAAGTCCGTACAACCCAGTAGATGTTACAGGTTCGACAAGGGATGAACACTTCATAGATTCTTTAGAGATACTTATGAAGAGTGGTGAGGTGGATATAATTATCTTAATCCCATACTTTATGGCTCCAGCGATATCTAAGGAATTCACAGATAAGTTGCTGAGGAAGGTTAGGGAAGTAAGTAAGGAGTTAGACATACCACTACCTATCGTAGGTGCAGTTACTGGAGGACGTTACACTATGAAGATGTCTACAGTACTTGAGGAGGGCGGTATCCCTATGTACCCATCAGTTGAGAGGGCCGCTAAAGCAGCTTGGGCACTATACAAATATGGAGAATGGTTGAAAAGGAACAACACGTTTGAAGAATACATAAACAGGTTAATCAAATGTAGGAGTCTTCAGTAATGATACTGAAAAACCAATACTTCAAATTTAAGCATTACTATTGATTACTCCCCCTAATTAATTTCCTTAACTCACTCCTAATACCATCAAGAATCAACGACAAGGCTGTTGCAGAACTGACGATAAGTTTAAATATCTGTAAATTCTTGTAAATACTTGGTATAATACGTTGAGTGAGCGTTATCTTAGTACTAGGGAGTTTGCGAAGCTTTTAGGTGTTTCAAGGGTTACTGTGATTAAGTGGATTAAGAGTGGTAGGATTGTTGCTTACAGTGTCCATGGTAAGTGGAGGATTCCTTATAGTGAGGTTGAGAGGGTTCTTGGAGGTGTTGAGAGGATTAGGCGTGTAGCTATATATGCTAGAGTCTCCTCGAATACTCAGAGAGATGATTTGGAGAGACAGGTTGAGGCTTTGAAGCTCTGGGTCTATAAGAACCTCCCAAACGCTGAATACGTTGTTGTCACGGATATTGCTAGTGGTTTGAGTGAGGATAGGAGGGGGTTGAGGAAGCTTATTGAGATGGCTAAAAGGAAAGAGGTACAGGCAGTAGTGATTGCATACAGAGATAGATTAACTAGGTTTGGATTCGAGTATCTTAAGACTTTATTCAATACCTTTGGTGTAGATGTTTACGTGGCTTTTCAGGAGGAGCCGAAAGACTATGTTCAAGAACTTGTTGAGGACTTCTTAGAGATAGTAACATCATTCGCATCTAGGATCTACGGTAAGAGGTCTAAGAAGTATAAGGAGGTGGTGAACTGCGTTGGAGAAGTTGTTAAAGACTCTAACTAGAGCTGTAGTTCTTGAGTGTTATGTTGATAGGTTTGTTAGAAGAGCTCTTAGGGAGATTGAGGGTGTTTATAGGGAGATGCTTGTTGAGATGGTTGAGTATGCTGTTAAGTATAAGGCATCTCAAGAGACACTACATAATGTCTTCTACGAGAAGTTTAGGGAGAGGTATCCTTGGCTACCGACTAGAGTGATTAAGGGTGCTTATAGAGATGCTGTTAGGAGGGCTAAGAGCTTTAGAGAGCGTGTGAAGAAGGGTAAGGTGCACAAGGATAAACCAGAAGTTAAGAGAGTAACAATAACATACTCAGATTCACAGGACTGGAGACTAGAAGACGGAATCATTAAGCTGAGGACTCACAGGGGTTGGGTAGAGCTCCACTACAGAAATCATAAACAACTTCATAGATACCTCTGTAGTGGTTGGAGACTAGCTAGTGAGTTGAGGTTTAAGATTCTAGGTAAGAAAGTAATTGCATACCTAACCTTCACTAGAGAGTTTGATGTTAATTATGATCCTAAGAACGTTATAGCTGTAGATGTTAATGAGAACAACGTTACTGTTGCTGTATTTAAGGACGGCTCTCTCACAGATATCTACAGAGTTGAGACTGGTCTTGGGAGAATTGTTGTTGCCTACTCTGAGAGGAGGAAGAGGATAACACAAGGTAAGTCAACAAAGACTAGAGAGGTCAGGAGGAAGCTTAGGAGGCTTAGAGAGAGGGAGAGGAAGCAGGATGTGTTGAGGAAGACAGCTAAGCTCATAGAGAAGTTAGCTATTGAAAACAGAGCTGTTATAGTGGTTGGTAATATTAATGAGAAGGCTAAGGAGAGGATGGAGGAGGATGCTAACAGTAAATTAAGGCATAGAATTCACCAATGGAGCGTTAGGAAGTTAGTTGAGTTACTCGATGAGAAGCCCATACATGTAGTGAAGGTCTCTGAGAGGGGGACATCATCTAAAGACCCATTCACAGGTAGGAGGGTTAGGAGGTTTAAGCCCCTGATGATCCGCACTGCGGTGAAGGGACTCAAGAGAGTGAAGATATTAAAGATAATTCTTAGGATAGCAAAAGTGAGTGGGAGAGTCCTCGAGAGAGACGTCGTAGGAGCAGTAAACATCGGGTTGAAGTACCTAAACACAGATGGGAGCCTCGTGGCGTTAGGCTCGACTGGGGCCCATGGGGTGTGGGTGAAGCTAATGAACCTACACCGAGGCCCAACCCCGCAAACCTATCTAAAACTATTCACAAATATTGAAAGCGGGGAAACGCCTGAGGTCCTAGGACTCATTAGAGACCCTACTGAGAGAGCTACTTGGATGGATAGCTTAGCTATTGCTGCGGCTGCATTCGCTAGGTATAAAGCAGGTATGTCAGTTTCTCAAATAGCTGAGGAGTTAGGTAGGTCTGAAGCAGCAATTAGGAATCACTTAAGTGAGAAGACTAAGGCAGGTAAGTTGGTTAGTGAGACTTATGAGAAGTTAAGACGTAGTGAGTTAAAACTAGTAATTCCGTTCATTAAAACACCAGTAGCTCCACCATCAGAAGAAGTTAAAGTACTTCGTGAAGAAGTAGAGAAACTTAAGGAAAGTAAGAAGGCACTTGAGGAAAAGTTAAAGCAGATACAGCAGGAGTTAGAGGTTAAGACTAAGGAGATAGAGACATTACAATCAAAATTAAATGAACTAGTAAGTCAGGTTAAGGACGTTAAGGACTTAGCATTAAGGATAGTTGATACGGTAGATAAGCTCCTTAAGTAGTAAGGATTATTAATTTTCATATTCTCCGTAAGGTTAAGTATATAATATCATTAATGTTTCGCTATGGTTTCTATGATGATTATGATCCCTACTAACGCTAGGATCCATGGCCAGAATATATCAAGATAGAAAAGTATTGCTAAACCTATTAGGAATATCCCTCCACATATACCATGAATTAAACGTTTATATCTCTCATCAGACATACTCTACACATCCTACTACATATTTAATGAATTTTAAATATTAAGTATTGATGCACTCTTAAAATTATTAACTCATCATTAATTCAGCGGGACAGCGGTATGCGGTATACTGAATTCCATCTACTTAATTCTGAAATATCAATACTTATAAGCTCTGCTAACTTAAAGATATTCTATAATGAGATTTAATTTCAACATTCTTTAAGAGATAATAACGTCTTTAACATATTATATTAAGTGGTGGGTGTTACGGCGTTTCCCCGCTAGCGGTACTTGACGGTATTTGTAAATATCTGTAATCCTGTTAGCGGGGTTGGGCCTCGGTGTAGGTTCATTAGCTTCACCCACACTCCATGGGCCCCAGTCGAGCCTAACGTCATGAGACTCCCATCTGAGGGTATGGATTCATCACTACTCAGTATACCTCACCGCAGTGCGGATCATAGGGTCCAAGTAATTATGAATTCCTAAATATTTAAATATTACTCTAAGAACCAGATATCTACAGGTATTCACAGATGTCTAAACTTACAATCAGTTCTGCAACAGCCTCAGATACTAGTGTGTTGTTTGATGAGTACGGCGATAAATATGATTTATGGTATGAGAAGTATTACCATGCGTGGATTTCTGAACTTGAGCTTGTGAGGAGGTTTAAATGCAGTGGTAGGTCTTTAGAAGTCGGTATCGGATCTGGTAGGTTTGGTCCCTACATAGGTGTAGCTGTTGGTTTAGATCCATCTCTAAAACTCCTTAAGAAGGTTAGAGGTGTTGATAAGGTGTTAGGGTATGGTGAGTACCTACCATTTAGGGATGATTCATTTGAATGTACGTACATAATCTTCACACTATGCTTTGTTAGAGACCCAGACGGAGTCGTTAGGGAAGCTTTAAGAGTATCAAGTAGAGTCATAACATGTATAGTTCCTAGGAATTCATTCCTAGGTCAGAAGTACTTAAAAGAAGCTGAGGGAGGACATATATTCTACTCAAAAGCGAGGTTCTACACTATAGAGGAGATTATCAGTATGTTCTCTAAATACGGTGCAGTACCGAGGAAGGTCTTAGGGACATTAACAGACTACCCTGAAAACATTAAGTACATTGATAAAGTATATGAAGTAGCGTCACTAGATGAAGTTAGTAAGTACGGACTAGTATGTGTAGAGTTCGTAAGGACTTGAGTTCTAGTAGGTTTCCACAGCTTAATTACCGACTTCAAAGTTCTCTAAAAACTATATCGTAGGATACGTTAGCTTAAGCGTTGATGCATGGTATATAAGTCATGGAAGAAACATATTACTAGTTGTTAGAGTAAGGGTTAGAGTGTTGTTGAGGTAAATCAAAAATAAATAACTAGTTAGTTAATGGTGATGCTGAGGTTTATGTAGGCATGTTAATGATTCTCCAGGTGATGTTAGGGGGAGCATACCGTCTAGTAAGTACTAGTTGGCCTCCTTATTGAGTGTTTAATTCATAGGTATTTTAGAATAGCTCTAGTCATTACTGTATCCGAGATCCTGTACTCCCCATTTACTTTCTCTATAAATCCTGCTTTAATGAGTTTCTTTAGTAATTCGTTAAAGTTTTTATCATCTATTTCAACACCTTCAAGTATTTCTAAAGACTTCTTTACCTCACTCCACCTACACCTACCCTCAGCAATAGCCTTAAGTATAGCTCTATACCTCCTCTCACTTCTTGACCTAGTTAAGAATCTCTTTACCTCTTCAGCTTCTTGTCTAGCCGCAATATCAAGTACTTCATCTAGGGTCTTTACCCCATGTATGTAGTTCCAGCCAAAGTATATTAACCATCCAACAATACCGTCAAGAACATTAACAGCGTTCTCAACTACCTCTTTACTGACATCCTCACCAACTTCTTTAAATCCTCTTAAGAGGAGGTCTACAGATTCTTCCCTTGATAACCTGTTAATACGGACTTCCGCAATAGCTCTTCCGTAAAGAGGTGATGTAGGGTCATCAACTCTTAACATATCGTAGAGTAGCCCTACTTGAGAACCTGATAAAATAACAACTATATTTGTTAAGTGGTCGTAAGTATAAGCTATGAGTTTTGTAAAGTCTATATTTATGGGTTGAAGTTCTTGGAGTTCGTCAAGGACTAACGCTACTCTAAGACCTTCTTCATAAGCAAACCTATTCAACTTCTCAAGGATTGTGATGATATCTACCCTCTCCCTCCTACTCCACTTGAGAGATACTTGAGCGACTGTGAGGTCTATCTCCACACCTCTAACATTCCTTAAATATTCCAGGAATTTACCAGCTCTACCTCTATATCTAGAAATGAACTCATTTAAAGCTCTTGAAAACTCCTCTACAAAACTCCTAAAACTAACTCCATAACTAGAAAGAGAGACCCTCCTACAGTCAATGAATATGTGAGGAACATTCCATTCATTTAAGAAAGTTAGTATTAAGCTAGTCTTACCAACCCTCCTAGGACCTAAAACAGTTATAACCCTACTACTTAAGTAAAACTTATGAAGTTGTTTAAGCTCCTCCTCGAAGTTATAGAAATCCTTCTTACACCTCTTAGGAGCTAAATCTAAGAGCACTGGCACTACCACCAGTAACTAGCTTTACTGCCAGTAAATAAACCTTAATCGAAGTAAATTACGGATATGAGGAATTTAAATACGGTAAGCTCAATACAAATTACAGCAATTGCTTAATCGATCGAGTAAGGTTTTATAATAGATGTAATAAATTTTGAACTTACTAAGAGTGTGTAGGGGTTTATTGATTAGAGTTACTGGCGGGATTTGAAGTCGTGACTTCCGGCTTACGAGGTCCGATCATATACTTCATATCATCGTACGTTTTATGTTCGTTTATATCAGATAAGAACACCTATTGAGAATATGTGTTAAGATCATTCATTGACTGTTTATCTATAACTCTGTGAAGTTGTTTATGGTTGGGGGTTGATCATAGACTCTGCTGCAGCTATTACTACTTCAATAAGGAGATTTTATATGTTCTAGCTCTTTAAAAGCACCTTAACTAATTCTCCTAGTGCTGACTAACCTCCTCCTGCCCTAAAGAGGTGAGGCTTTCGGTGTATTCTGTAGTAGTAGAAGGGTTGTTTTCTTAAGCTTCCCCGTAATGGGGTCTACTTCAAGGCCTAGGGATTCTAGGACTGTTAAGCCTATGAGCGCTACATCAATTTCATCAGAGACTAGTATGCGTGTAGGGGTCTCCTCACCCATGATCTCGATAAAACCGTAGCGAACCTCAAACTCTGTAACACCCTTAGCAGTCTTCACGGTTGCCTTACCTACTACAGGCAGCCCAAGCTCATCAGCAACCCTCCTAGGAACAACACTAAGAGTAGCCCCTGTATCGACAAGAGCCTTAATAGAAGCACTCCTACCCGTGCTAGGACTTCTGACAACAGCTTCAACCCAAACATAACCCACTACAGATCACCTACAGAGATATGAGTTGGTAGACGTAAAAATCTATCTATTCATTAACACTACTGACTCCTCCCCACTCTAGTGTAGATTATTCATCAGCTCCCCACATCTATCCATGTTTACATCTGTCATCTGCGAGGACGCTCAGGAATAATCTTCCCATCTAGATTAAGGTTTCCCCTCATTACCTAGAACAGCTATTACAACTCTACACTCTCTGAAGGCTTCCTAAAGCTCTGACGAGCACTGCCCTAATACATTGAGAAACTACACCAAATAATCTATTCCTCAATTACGTAGAGTTCTCGTAAGTTATATGCTTCAGCTCGATGGACAGAATCAATGATTTTCACCACTGTATGTCTGATATTCATCACATACGATGTGAAATCAATCTATTTAAAAGGGATAGAAGTTTAGTTTCTTCACTGTTCAATTGTTTGGAGCCGCCGGCGGGATTTGAACCCGCGACTTCCGGCTTACGAGGCCGGCGCTCTACCCGCTGAGCTACGGCGGCTCCTAGAGATATTTTGTGATGTGGGTTTTAAGGATTATGCGAGCATATTTTCTTAAATCTCTGTGCGTCTTGTAGCATGTATACGTTGTTGAATAGTATGTATGTTTCCCTACATTTGAACTTCTTAGCTAGTGTACATAGTCTTCTTAAGTCATCATCTGTGTATTTATACTTATAGTTTACTTCTCCATTAAGTCCGTGGAGTCTAAAGTAGTTTACATCCTTAACGATTACAGGCTCGTGTTTCAGTATATCTACTACATGTATAACACTCTTAAACCTACTCACTACCTCAGCTATCTTATCAGGTTTCTCTAACCAATCTCCCCTAGGTTCCCAACCAATTACGAACTCATTAGTATCTACTGTTGAGAAGAAGTCTATAGTGTTTCTAAAGTTAGTATCTGAGTAGTTGAAACTTGGTGGTGTTTGAATCACTACTACCTTAGCCTTAAGTACTTTAACACCCTCAACAACTAATTCCCAAGCTTTGAAGACCTCCTTAGTAGGTCTTAAGAATCCGTATGAATCCCTTAGTGATTGGTCGGGGATGAATTTAGACTTCTTCCAAGTTGGTGAGTCTAACGGGTGTGTAATAGCTTGCCAACACTTCATGGTGAATATGAAGTCTTCAGGTGCTTCAAGTCTTAAACTCCTTAATCTCTCAATATCTGGTGGGTTGTAGAATGTTTCCTGAAGTTCAACTACGTTGAACATCGCGTAGTACTTACTCCTAGCTGTTGGGAAACCACAACAACCTACGTAAAACACTTAACACACCAATACATTAATTAATTATTAAATTACTTAAGACTTCTGAGTTCATACTTAACCTCCTTACCAAGCTCTAAAACTGCGTAGTAACCTCTAAGTAGAGGTCCTGGATTAATTATTAACGTACTACCTACCTTATCAACACCTCTACCCTCATGAATATGTCCACAGATTACAAGTACTGGCTTATGAAGTTCTATAAACTCCCTCAACGCTTGAGAACCTACGTGTAAGCCGTTGAAGGTTAAATCAACTTTAGTGTTATAGGGTGGTGTGTGGGTGAGTATGATTAACTCCTTACTAATGCTACCTAACTTAACGCTCAACTCATCTATTAATGACTTAAAATGTTCGTCGCTAAACTCGAAAACTGTATGGAATGGTGAGTATAGACCACCACTGAAACCTACAACTAAGTAGTTGTTTAACTCCTTAAAACTCCCGTGAAGTACTGTAACTTCGTTAATACTTGATAACCTATTCAGTAAGTCTGGGTTATCCATATTACCTAAGACTGTATAGACCTTAACACCTCTCTCCCTAACAACACCTACCAAAGTATTTACTACCCTATCAACACTACCGCTATAATCTGATAAATCGCCAGCTATTAATACCGTATCATAATCTTCTCTACTCATAACTTCTTTAAGCCCTCTCCAATTACCGTGGATATCAGATAATGCTAGGACCTTCATAGTAGGTCACTAAATAGTGAATTCGTAACCACAGAAAGGACATTTAATATAGTTACAACTACCTGTGATTGTTAGTAAGTTACATGACTTACATGAGTAAGCTCTAGCATATAACGTATCAAACTTCCTCCCGCAGTTAGGGCATCTAACTAACACTTAACACACCTAAGAATAGGGATTCGTTGAGAGTTAAAAATAGTAACTAAACATTATCTTGGGGATTATCTTGAGGGTTAGTGAGGTTTTGAGGGAGTCATTAGTTAGTGAAGGTGTTGAATATTACTTCACAGTATATGCTGAACACACGTTAAGATTCATAATTGATACTGAGTTAGTAGGTAAGCCGAAATCAATTAACACAGCATATGAACCCGGAGCTGGTTTCATGGGTGTTGTATACTCTAGAGTTAGTGGTAAGGTAGGGGTTTGTGTATTTACTGGAGGTCCTGGTGTTTTAGGTGCTGTAAACCCTATAGCTATGGCTTACGTCGAGTCAGACCCATTAGTAGTTATCGCAACTACACCGCCTAGGGGTATAGTTTATAAGAACTGTCTACATGCATTCCCGAACGATACAGATCAGTTGGAGGTCTTTAGAAGTATAACTAAGAGGCAGTTTAGAATCACTACTCCTAATCATGTAGGACAGATAATATCTAAAGCATTTAATACTGCTTTATCCGGGCGTCCAGGTCCTGTATATGTTGAGATACCTGCTGACTTATTCGATGAAGTTGTTGATGGGTTTACATACCTTAAACTACCTATATCTAGACCTACACCACCTGATGAAGTAGTTACTGAAGTCATTAAGTTATTGATGAATTCTAAGAGACCTGTAATACTTGCTGGTAGGGGTGTGACTATATCAGGTGCTGAGTCTGAGTTACTAGCGGTTGCTGAGTTATTTGATGCCCCGATATGTACTACTATAATGGGTAAGGGTATAATACCACCTACACATCCACTATACGGTGGTATAGCGGCAGGTAATCTAGGTGATGTAGTTGCTGAGGAATTACTAAGTAATGCTGATTTAGTATTAGCTATAGGTGTTAGATTCAGTCAGATGGGTACTGGTAGGTATTCCATGAAGATCAGCGGTAATTTAATACATGTGAATGTATCAGCTGATGAGTTCGGTAGGGTATTCAAACCATTACTAGCTATTGAAGCAGATGCTAAGGAATTCCTAACCAAGTTGTTAATGATTGCTAGACGTGAGGGTATTAAGAGATTTAGTAGGGGTAGTAGTGAGCTGTTGAGTAGGTTGTGGAGGGAGGTTAAATCATCAGTAAATGTTGAAGCTGTTAGTAAGGGTGATATGATTGAGTCTTGGGAAGTTATTAAGGTTTTAAGAGAGGTATTCGATGAAGATACAGTATTCGTAGGTGATGTAGGGGCTCATAGGATTGAGACATTCACAATGCCTATATATAAGCCTAGGACATACATAGTAACAACTAGTTACGTCTCTATGGGTATGGGTGTCCCCGGAGCTATAGCTGCTAAACTAGCTAAGAAGGATTCGAAAGTTGTTGGGGTTGTAGGTGATGGTGGGTTCTTAATGACTGGGTTAGAAGTAGTAACTGCTGTTAGGTATAACATACCTGTAGTTATAATAGTGTTTAACGACTCAGCATATAAGGTATTAAGGATTTATGAGAGGGTTAGTTACGGTACTGACATCACGTATAAATTACCTAACATAAACTTCTGTGAGTTAGCTAAGTCCTTAGGAGCTCACGGTATTAGGATTGAGAGGAGGGATGAGCTTAGGAGAGGTATTGAGGAGGCTGTAAGCCTAGCTAAGGATAAACCAGTAATAGTTGATGTAGTAATCAGTCCTGAGTCAATACCGTTACCTATGCGTAGGTTGTATAAGGCTAACTACATCAGTGAGATTAAGAAATAATAACTTAAGTATTTATGCATAATTGGTGAGAACGTGATCCGTGTAAGTCATGAAGTACTGAGTAAGTTCTCAACCGAGGTTTTAACTAAGGTTGGTGTTCCTAGAGAGTATGCTGAGGTAGTATCAGATCAGTTAATACTTGCTAATTTAAGAGGTGTTGATTCCCACGGGATTATCAGGTTACCAGTATATGTTAGAGGTATTCTCGAAGGTGATATCAACCCCAACCCTAAGATTAAGGTGTTGAGGGAGGGTACCTCATACTTATTAGTTGATGGTGATAACGGTATCGGTCAGGTAGTAGCTCTAAAAACTACTGAATTAGTTATTAAGAAGGCTAGAGATTCAGGAGTCTGCGTGGCAGGTATTAGGAATTTAAAACATATAGGTATGCTTGCATACTACGTATTAAAAATTGTTGATAACGGTATGGTTGGTTTAGTAACTGCTAACGCATCACCTAATATAGCACCACTAGGTTGTAAGAAGCCTATAACAGGTACTAACCCACTAGCTATAGGGTTCCCAGTAAGTGGTAGACCACCTATAATATTAGATATGGCGATGAGTGTAGTTGCTAGGGGTAAGATACTAGTAGCTGCTCATAAAGGTGAGAGAATACCTGAGGGTTGGGCTATGAATAAGGAGGGTAGGATGACTACAGACCCTAAAGAAGCTATTGAAGGTATACTCCTACCGTTCGGAGGTTATAAGGGTTTCGGACTAGCTGTAGCTATAGACATCCTCTGCGGTATTGTATTAGGAGGTGGTTATAGTTTGAAGATGAGGAGGAGTTTCTATAGTCAAGGAGGTGTAGTTATAGGTGCTGTGGATGTAGGGGTCTTCAGACCTTATAATGAGTACTTAATGGAGATTGAGGAGTATATTAAGGAGGTTAAAGCAACACCTACAGCTGATGGTTCAGAGGTATTACTACCTGGTGAGCCTGAATACAGGAATTACCTAGATAGGGTTAAGAATGGAATACCTATAGATGATGAAACCCTGAAGGAGTTGAAGGAATTATCTGTTAAGTACGGTGTTGAACTCCCAATTTAAACCTTCTCAATAATTATTTTCTCCCTAAACCTAACCTTAGAGAATACTTCAGGATCCCCTAAAACCCTACCTACTACGTTCACAGGACTTGCAGGTCTTATCTCATCTCTATGCCTACTTGCAGGTGTAGGTCCCCAGAATATACATAAGCTATTACCTGGGGGCCAGTAAGCTATAGCCCCCTTCTCAACAACTTCGAAGGAGTTCTCCTCATCTACGAATACAGGTATTGGGAAGTATATTTCAGAACCCCAAATACTTGCTACACCCTCTATCGGGAGGGCTTTAACAACCTCATTAAATGTTTTAGGACTGTACTCATCAGTAAGTTCAGCTAGTACTTCACCAATAGATTTAGACTTAATCCTAACTCTAACCTTCAACCAACCACCAAAGTAGTGTTTAGAGTGGTTAAATAAGGTTTTTACTCAGTAATCACTACTGTTTTAGGTGTTAGTATGTTGGTTGAGGTTGGGTTAGGTAGTGATTCATTAGTTATTGACTTACCTGAAGATGTCTTAAACGTATTACCGTTTAAGTCAGAGTTAATTAGGTGGAAGGAGGAGTTATACTTCACAACACCTTATATGCTTAAGACTGAAGGTGTTGTAGGTACTTCATATGTAGTTCCTGGTAAGGTGTATTACTGGCCTCCAGGTAAGGCATTCTGTATATTCTACGGGTTTAGCGAGCCATACTCTGAAGTGTTCTTACTAGGTGATTATGTAGGGCCTCTAAGTAATTTACGTAGGTTTAAGACAGGTAGTGTTGAGGTCTTCAAACATGTAGTTGCTGATGATTTAAAAGATGTTGTGGAGGTATTAAGTAGGTTAGGTTATTCTACAGCTACACCTCTAGATAACGGTGTTAGAGTTGTAGTAGCGTCTAAGTATGTGGGAGGGGTACGTATAGCGTTCTCAGTGATTAAAGAGGATTACGGTATGTATTTAGAGAGTGACACCTTCTACGAATATAGTATGGGTTTTGAAGGTATTAGGAGTGTGTATAGGTTTAAGAGTAAGGTTAGGTCGTACTCAAACTTAGTTAGGTTTGACTTAACTGAAGATAATTACTTATGCTTAACTTCTGTAGTTAAGGATATCAGTAGTTTGGAGAGGGCTGTTAACGATTTAGAGAGGGTTTATCAGTTCATCTTTAAGGAGTTAACCATAACTTAAGGATTTAAAGTATTGTTTAGTTAAGGTTTAGGGGATTTAATGAAGTATGAGTTTCTAGGTTATGAGAACGTTGATGGTAGTGTAGGTGTTAGGAGTAAGGTGTTAGTGTTACCTACAGTCATATGTGTTAATGACGTCGTTAGTAAGTTAACATCGTTAGTTAGTAGTACTTCAGCAGCTCTACATACTTGTGGATGTACTCAATTAGGTGTTGATTACGAGATAACTTACAGGACTTTATTAGGGACTGCTTTAAACCCTAACATATTCTCAGTGTTAGTAGTTGGTTTAGGTTGTGAGAAGGTTAGAGCTAATGAATTAGCTAATGATATCGCTAGGAGTGGTAAGTGGGTTGAGGTTCTTGAGGTTCAGGAGGTAGGTTATGAGGGGGTCTTAGAGAGGGGGGTCAGTATTTTGAAGAGGATGGTTAGTGAGTCTAGTAAGAGATCTAGGAGGTCTTACGACGTATCAAACCTCGTAGTAGGTCTTGAATGCGGTGGTTCTGACTCAACATCATCTATAGCTGCTAACCCAGCTGTAGGTTACGTAAGTGATAAGTTAGTAGATTTAGGAGCTACTGTAGTGTTTGCTGAAACTCCTGAAGTTATAGGTGCTGAACACCTACTAATTAAGAGGATTAGGGATGAAGTCAATAGGGAGAAGTTGTTAAGGTATGTCTCATGGTTTGAGAATGAGATGCTTGAGTCAGGGCTAGATATTAGGGGTACGAACCCAACACCAGGTAACATAGCTGGCGGTATAACAACTCTTGAGGAGAAGTCGTTGGGGGCTATAATTAAGAGTGGTTCTAGAGTTATTGAGGAGGTTGTAGACTATGGTGAAAGACCTAAACGTAAGGGTGTTATATTCATGAATACCCCTGGTTACGATATAGAGTCAGTTACTGGTTTAGTTGCTGGTGGTTCTCATTTAATTATCTTCACTACCGGTCGTGGAACACCTACAGGCTCACCTATAGCTCCAGTAATTAAAGTTACTGGTAATCCGGAAACTTACAAGAAGTTACGTAGTATTATAGATGTTTACGTAGGTACTATAGTGGAGGGTGTTGAGACTTTAGAGGAGGCTGGTGAGAGGTTATTTAAGGAGGTTATTGATGTAGCTTCAGGTAAGTTAACTGCTTCGGAATCCTTAGGCCATAATGAATACTCTATATGGAGGGTTAAGACCTCATTCTAGTAAACAACTTCTAAACCTAACTTACTGCAGACCTCCCTAACTAACTTCCTAACTACTGACGGGACTTTACTATCTATAACTACCTTAGAAGTACCTACTACTGAGTAGGTGATAGCGTAGTTAGTAAGTCTACTTAAGACATCAACATCATCTTTAAAGTACTTTATGACGTAGTTAGGTATTATATGTCCGAAGCATTCATCACTACTTAACGCTCTTGAGGTGAATATACTTGCGTAGTGATTACCGCCTACACCAACAGTAGGTGTACAGTTTAAATCACTACTTAAGCTATTCATTACTACGTACGCAACTACTTCCTGAGCTTTCCTTAAACCCCATTCTTCCGGGGAGCTACCTAACTCTATGAATGTAGTAGGTTTCCTCAAATTGTAGGGTCCGTGATGAGTTACCTCGTAAGACACTACGAAATCATTAAGTCCTGACTCATCCCTAAACCTAATGAGGTTTAGTAGGAATTTCTTAGCTAGTGGTGGGTTTGATGGTGGGAATGAGCTGGTATTCCTGGCTAGGTTGAGGTCATGGATCGGTATACCTACGTGGTGTGTTGTGAAGGACTTAACACCTTGAGATGAAGTATGTTTAGAGATCATCACGTAATACTTAACATTAACTAAATCATCTAGGAATTCACACTCGGTGATATCTGAGTTAACCTCTAATATTATGGCGTTAAGTTCGTCAGCGGTAAACGCCTTCTCAAAACCCTTAACATTAGTTGGTGATATATGTGTTAACTCCTTCAAAACGTTAACTATACCGACACCTGCGGGGTCGTACTTACTGTAGATTAACCCGTACTCCATGTTAATACCTCAACACTAAACATATTACCCCCTAACAAATTAAATACTCAGTACTATGGCATTAAATGTTAGGGTATGTAGAGGTCTTAAAACAGATTTAAGTGTTAGGGATGTTGAGTTACTTAAGGATAAGGTCTTAGATATTGTTAACTCAGTAGGTGGGTTAGTATATATTAGGTTAAGCTATGTAGTCGGTTATGAAGTTCTAGATATCTTCAGAGGCATTTTAAGTGTTGATAAGTTAGGTGGTTACATAGCATTAAAGCTCAACTCACCACATATTTCCGAATTAATTAAGAATGTTGTGGGGAGTGTAGAGTTGGTAGTGACTGATTTAGGTGTTAAGGAGTTCGTAGTAGGTGACCTCTACCTTAAAGACACTATAACACCTACTAGTTACGCATTAACATATCATATCTTCAGGTATTATGAGGACTTCTTATTCGATGACTCTAGAATCAACATATGCTCAGTTAGTAGGGAGTTAGAGCTTATAGGGTGTTTAGTTAAGGATTCAACATACGTCTTAGACAACAACATTATTAAGTCAGTACTTAATATGTTGAAATATGTTGTTAAGGACTTAGGGAGTACTTCTAGGTTTATTACCTAGGTCTTAAGTAGTGAGTCTTAGGTAGTGATGAACTACTCGTGATTGATTATTAAGGACTTACCCTTGATGAACCTCCTTAGGTACCCCCTAAACTTACTGTAGGACTCATCACTTAACAACTTACTATAGCATTCCCTACAGACCCTAATAGCTGGTTGTAACTCTACAGAACAACTCCTACATACTAACTTACCACATATTAAGCACTTATTAATTGATAACCTCTGATGACATACCTCACATAATACCTCCCTACATATACTGCATAGACCGTCAGGGCCTAAGTGGTCTTCACATACATACCTACTACACATCCTACACCTACTAACAGCTTCCTTAACCTCACAAACCTCACAGAGCATGGATACCTAACCTTAAAATTAATTAACTCAGTAATATAATGTTATTGGGATGACCTAACGACTATCTCTGAATTATGATGTAGGTGGAGCGACTGGGACCGAATTAATTGATGGTTTAGAGTATCTTGGAAGGAATTAAGGAAATTAAAGAATTTTAATGTTTAAAAAATGTTTGGTTTTAGATCGTGAATGTAGGTATGAATACCTGGATCAACTGTATTAGACCGTATGGTAGGTAAACACATATACCTATTATAGCAAGTATCACTATTATGATGTGGGGTCTGTAAACCTTAGGTAGGTACCTTAAGTTAGTGTATAGTAGTGATATACCCCATATAGCTAGTGCGAATAGGTGTGTAGCTGCTGATGCGAAGGCTGCCAGTATAGGTAGTGAGAAGCCTGTTAGGAAGAATATACTTCCAACTATTATTAAGTATGGCCATAGATATAACCTAACTTTATTAGGTGTTAGGTTCGCTAAACGCTTGAAAGTCCCTCTCAACATATCGTAGATAGTCCACATATATACCTCATGAAGTCCGTAGTAAGTACCCCAGAAGGCGAAGAATGAACCTAACCACCATAGAATACCTGCCCAAGGACCTAGAGTCTCTGTAAGCCAGGCAACCTGAACCTCAGCGAGTCTAAGACCTGAAGGTGCTAGGTGTCTAGGTCTTAAAACCTCAATAGTCAGTATTACTGCAGGCATTGTCGTTACGAAGACCATGAAGAACGATAAACCACAGTCAAATGAAGCATGCCTTAGCCAACCTAGTAGCTTCTTCTTAGACTTCTCATCCTCAGGGATCTCTATCTTCGGTAACCCCTTCTTAAGTTCGTAGACCTTCCTAATCATCTCATCAGAGAATTTTAGGAAGGCCCACCCCTTCTCCTTAAGCATTGCTTGATAACCGACGTAGTCCTGAATACCACCACCTAAAGACCCTAAAGCAGTACCTAATAGCATTAGAGGTGTTAATGACCATATATCTGGGGCTGCAGTCTTGATCCAGTCCTCATACGGTGGTATAGGTCTTGGAATGAATAGGTTGCCGAAGAACGCACCCCAATCAGGTCTAGTAGCTAGTAGTACTGCTGCCCAGAAACCTATAAACATAGCCCATAATACTGCTAAGCTTATTTTCTCTACTGCTTTATAAGCCTTACCTAACCTAGCTGCGAATATACATAGTAATGTAGTTGCTATCACCACAGGTATCCAGAAGTAGAGGAGTGGTGCTGGCCTACCAGCCCAGATCCACAGTACTTGAGCTGATAGTGAGCTTAGTATATTCCACCACATAGGCATTACTGCTAGTATAGTGATAGCTAAGAATATGTTAAACCACCTACCTATAACTCTAGCAGTAGCTAAGGATGTCGGAATGCCTGTGAGTGTGTGCCATCTATTAGCTAAGTACTGAATAACTCCTTTAATCCAAACACCGTAGAGGAATGCCCAAACCATAACGTAACCGAATGCTGCAGCAGCTCTAGGAGTCCAAACTAACTCACCACTACCGATAGTTAGGGATGCTATGATAGCTCCAGGACCTGCTACAGTCCATAACCACTTAACGTTAAATGCTGGAGGTTCTTCAATCTGCTCTAAATATCTCTTATAATCCACCTCAACACTCACAGTTAAACCCTATACATAAGGTATAAACACCTTAATAAATTTAATGTTAGTTTTTTAATTTTATTATATATATAATTTATATATTCGTGGTTGAGTTAGTAATCCTCAGTATTGAGTAGTGGAGTTCTAACTCTTAGAATTATCTCTCTAACTTTTTGGGAATGCATCACTGGTGCATCATCACCGCTTAGGTTAGTCTATCACTTTATAGGGGTTTGCGTATGTTATGAAATAGTTATAAGGGGATACCTACATAACATTTCTTAGTGGTTTTATGGGTTATGATGTCGTGGTTGTTGGTGCTGGGTTTGCAGGTTCTTCACTAGCTTACTTCTTAAGTATGGCTGGTGTTAAGGCTTTAGTAATTGATGTTAGGGGTTGGGATGATGTTGGTGATAGGCCTTGTGGTGATGCTATAGGTAAGCATCATTTCGATGAGTTAGGTATGCCTTACCCTAAGGGTGAGGAGTTGGAGGGTTTAGTGAGGGGTATAGCTGTTTACTCACCTAGTGAGGAGTTTAGAGTTATTGTTGGTGGTGAGGGTTTTGAGGTTAATAGTGTTAAGTATGTTCAGAGATTACTTAGTGAGGCTATTAGTAGGGGTTGTGAATTCTTAGGTGGTACACATGTTAGAGGACCTATAGTTAAGGATGGTTATGTAGTTGGTGTTAGGGTATGGTCTGGAGGTGTTAAGGAGTTAAATGCTAAGGTAGTAGTAGATGCTAGTGGTAATGCTAGGTCTGTAGTTAGGTTCTTACCTAAGTCATGGCCTATCACTGAGGAGTTAGACTTTGTAGATGCTAACGTAGCTTATAGGGAGGTTAGAGTGTTGGAGGGTGAGGTTGAGGAGCCTGAGATCTTAAGGATATATGTAAACAATGATGTGGCTCCTGGAGGTTATTGGTGGTTCTTCCCATACAGCTTAATGAGGGGTTACGTTAACGTAGGTTTAGGGGTTAGAGCTGATTTAAAAGGTGTACATCCTAGAGAACAACTCTATAAGTACGTGTTATCGAGGCCTGAGTTTAGAGGGAGTAAGGTAGTTAAGGCTGGGGGTGCTTTAGTACCTACTAGGAAGCCTCTAACCTCACTTGTTTGGAACGGTATTGCAGTTATAGGTGATGCTGCATATGTAGTAAACCCGGTACATGGCGGTGGTAAGGGTTCCTCAATGATATCAGCTAAATGTGTTTCAGAAGCTATAGTTAATGCTTTAAGCATTGGTGATACCTCAGCTACTAACTTATGGGGTGCGAACGTATGTTATATGAGGAGGTATGGGTGTAAGCAGGGGGCCTTAGACCTACTTAGGTACTTCCTACAGAAGCTAAGTAATGACGACCTCGAATTCGTGATTAGTAAGGGGTTAGTTAGTGGTGATGAGTTGAATGAGATTGCTAGGAGGGGGAGGTTTGAAGTAGGTGTTATTGATAAGATTCTTAAACTAGCATCACTACTTACTAGACCGTCACTACTACTTAAGCTTAGAACACTTGTTAAGTATATGGATTTAATTAAGGAACACTACATGAACTACCCGTCAAGACCTGAAGACCTGAGTGTATGGGTTAATGAGTTAAATAATATGATTAAATCATACCATAATATGTTAAAGTAAGACTACTTTTTAATGAATGCTTCGTAAGTCCTTCTATATAATTCACTACCCTCTAACTTCTTAATTAGTTCTAAGTCCCTCCTATACTTACCAACTCTTAAGTCTTTACCATGTACTCTAACCCAATCATCTACAGCCATCATATACTTCTTCTGTACGTAATCTCTATAAACCTCATTTAAGACGTTGAATGTACAGAAAGGTATTAACCTACCGTCAGGCATTAAGTAATGTATGTTACACCTCATAACCCTCTCAACATCGTAGTTGTAGAGGTCCATGAAGTGCATCATACCTATGAATAAGAACTTATAGTGCCAAACACCTAGTGAGTGGTAATCCCTCTTAGTGAATATATCGTAGAGTAGTTTAGGTAGTAATGTCTTAATATCTTGAGGTACGTTACCCCACCTTATATACTTAGTTATTAGGTTTAGGAGTACTTTAGTACTTACTAAGAACTTACTCTTACTCTTAAGCTCTTGAGTCTTCTCCCTCAACATCTCTAAAAATCCGTTAACATCAACCATCTTAGTTATAGGTATATACTTAACTTCATTACCTTCCCTCCTAACATACACGTAAGTACCTACACCGCATTGTGGGTGGTTAGTCATTTCAAACTTGAACTTACCTTCTAAAACCTCTATAAATTCTGATATAGGTACTGTAGCTGGGACTGAGAACCAATCATCCCTACTTATCATACCGTTGGTCTGCTCCTCAATAAGTTTAACAGCATCTGCTATAGTTATCCTTAACCTCTCCCTCTCAGCCTTCTTAATCATACCTACTAAACTAACTGGTTGGAAGTTTACAGACCTAACTATATCCATGTTAATAGCTGCGAATTTAATGATATCACCTAACT
>Ga0326760_1000027_pt1 | contig 94672 bp, 93 predicted proteins | sample GCREP_S_FD_207668 | JGI IMG/M metagenome (GOLD analysis project Ga0326760, IMG submission 207668) | Hot spring sediment microbial communities from Geyser Creek Basin, Yellowstone National Park, WY, United States - GCR.EP_S | ecosystem: Environmental > Aquatic > Thermal springs > Near-boiling... | reverse complement strand
TGCATAGAAAGCTAATAAATCTAAGAGGTATTCACAACTAATTACAGCTGATACAGTTCCCGCTGCGGCTCTCCGGGTGCACTGATAGTACCTCAGAGCTCCTGAGGATCTCCTTGAACAGCTCCCTTCTGAGGTCCTCGCTCTCCGCCTTCTTGTAGTACCTAAGTGGGGTGAGCACCTCTCCCAGTACCCCCACATCGACCCCCCTGAGCCTGGCTAGCCATGAGAATAGTCTGCAGATATTGCAGGGCCTCTCCACTACTGCTGCACTCTCGTAGTCGAGTATCCTAACGGCTCCGGTTCTATCTATGACTACGTGTTTGTGGGCTCTACTAAGCTCTCTGTGGTCCACACCCCTAACGTCGAGCCACCTCCCGGCTGCTAGAACCTTAACTACGTAGGGGTACCTAAACCCCTCGCTAACTAGGACCTCCACAGCTGGGTACCCCCTAACCAGCTCCATAACTATGAACTCCTCACTACACGAGTAGACCTTCGGTGATACCGGGTAGGCTAACTCAGCAATCCTACACTCAGCGGTGAGGTCCGTCCTCTTGGAGTCTACTCTAAGTACCTTAACTGCTACGGGGGTACCGTTGCTGAGGCGTGCCTCGAGTACTACTGCGGCGTGGCCTTTACCTAGTAGGTTCAGTACCTCGACTACCCCTAGGGTCCTGAGTTCCTCAAGCCTCCCCCTTACACAGTCCTCGGAGGAGCTCGGGTAGCATAGGTAGTGGCTCATACCTCGACATTAGCGTGGAACTCCCTGAGGTCCTCCTCGTCCTTACCTAGCCTAGCCATAAGCTCGGAGATTGCGGAGTCTAGGAGTACCTGAGCTACGAGTTCGAACTGCGTTCCCAGAGGTGCTAGGGGTTCGTGGAGACCCATGAGTTGCCTAACCTCCCACCTATCCTCCTGACTTACCTTAGTCCTACCGGGTACTACAACGACCATGTCCGCTAGCTTAGCTAGAGGTGAGTCCGGGTACGACGTTAGGGCTGCTACCCTAACCCCAAGTCTCTTCGCTACCTCAGCTACAGCAACTACAGCTGCAGACCTACCGGAGCCAGATATGGCTACCAGTACGTCACCCTCCCCAGCGGCTGGGGTCACCGTCTCCCCGACGACGTAAGCTGAGAAACCTAGGTGCATCAACCTCATAGCGAAGGCCCTACCTACAAGACCCGACCTACCGACCCCCACAACGAAGACCTTCCTACCCTCCCTATAGGCAGACTCCAGTACCTTAACGAAGTACTCCACCGAACCCTCATCAATGAGACTCAGCGAACCCTCCAAGAACTTAACCAGGGACAGGTAGGCCGTCCTGAATACCCGCAGCCTCCCACCGAACAAATCTGCAGGAAACTATATAAGCACTCCGAGACCTGGGGGAGGGCCTACCGAGCGCCGTGTACAGGCCTATAACGCGGTACCACCCCACCCAAGTCGTCAGCCTCGGGCTATTGGGAGCGGCAGGCGTACACCCCCGCCCCATTAAACCCGTCTTCTACGGGTGCCCTCGCCCCTCCCGGGAGACCCGGGAGGAGACGGCCGCCTCTTTTCGGGGAGGGGTTCCCGCTTAGATGCTTTCAGCGGTTACCCCCTACGGCGTAGCTGCCCGGCTATGCCCTACCGGACAGCCGGTAGACCAGAGACCGCGACCCCCCGTTCCTCTCGTACTAGGAGGGCCTTCCCCTCAGGCGGCCCGCACCCCCCGTGGGTAGAGTCCGACCTGTCTCACGACGGTCTAAACCCAGCTCACGTTCCCCTTTAATGGGCGGGCAGCCCCACCCTTGGGGGCTGCTGCACCCCCAGGATGGGAAGAGCCGACGTCGATGTAGCAAACCGCGGGGTCGATGGGGACTCTCGCCCGCGACGACCCTGTTATCCTTGGGGTAACTTTTCTGTCATGCCCGGCCCCCACCAAGGGGGGCACGAGCGTTCGCTAGGCCGCGGTTTCCCGGCCCGGCCCCTTACCGTCAAGGGCCGGGTCAGGCCGGCTTTTGCCCTTGCACTCTACGGCGGAGTTCTGACCCGCCTCTCGGCCCGCGGTAGCGGGGGGCGGATGCATCAATTATTACTGAACAATCCGATAATGGAACCCAATAATATATGCGAAGAGCACCTCTTGATCGACTACTGTACTCCCATATCTGGTTAAGGAGTATTTAAAGCGAAGCCCCCCACTAGCCGCGGTGAGCCGACCTTTGGGCGCCCGTGTTATCTTTTCGCGGGCGTGCCGCCCCAGCCGAACTGCCCACCTGACGCTGTCCCCCGGGAGGACCCCGGGGTTAGACCCCCAGGTCGCCGTAGGCGGTGTTTCACTTACGGCTCCACCACCCCCGGAAGGGTGGTCTCACAGCCTCCCGCCTACGCTACGTACAGCAACCCGGAGGTCAACGCCAGGCTGCAGTAAAGCTCCACAAGGTCTTCTCTCCCTACGGGGGGATGCCGGCCTGTGCACCGGCTCCGTGGGCTTCACGGGGTCCCGGGCTGGGACAGTGGGGCCCTCGTTGATCCATTCATGCGCGCCGGAACTTACCCGGCAAGGCATTTGGCTACCTTAAGAGGGTCAGAGCTGGGCCCCGGCTTCCCGCGGGGCAAGTTGTATGTAGTTATGCTTAGGGTTTGGGGTGGAGGAATAAGATAAGTGGAATAACCCGCGGGATAGCCGAGTTTACCCCCGGCCTTCAGCGGCGCTTCACCGGGTTGTACCCCGGTTTCACGTACCGCCAGTGGCCAGGATTCGGCCCCCGTACTCACCCTTTCGGGCTAGCGGGGACCTATGTTTTTATTAAACAGTCAGGACCCCCTAGTCACTGCGGCCCGCGGTTCCGGGGTTGTGCCCCAGAACCGCAGGCACCCCTTCTCCCGAAGTTACGGGGCCAATTTGCCGAGTTCCCTAGCCCGGGTTAGCCCCCACAGGCCTTGGGCTCCTCACCCAGGAGCACCTGTGTCGGTTCTCGGTACGGGCGCGGGGGATCGTTCCCGAGCCCCTTTTCAAGGGCCCCGGGGCTCGGCCGAACCGCCCTAACGGGCGGCCATTCCCCCCTTCAGCCGGTTCTCGCCGTTACGGCACTCCCCGGCCTTCGGGTGGTTAGCTGGGGCGATTGCCCCAGTCGGCCTACCCCGAGGCGTCGGGGCCCGGGCTTGCGTTGCCGCACCTACCCCCGCGGCACGGGAATATTAACCCGTTTCCCTTTCGGCGGGTCCGAGTTACGGCCCGCCTTAGGGCCGGCTAACCCTCAGCTGACGACCGTTGCTGAGGAACCCTGGTCCTTCCGGCCGAGGGGATTCTCACCCCTCTTTGCTGTTACTACCGCCGGGATCCGCACTCGAGGCGGGTCCACCGGACCTCACGGCCCGGCTTCTGCCCCGCCTCGACGCCCCCCTACCGGATCACGGCCGCAGAGCGGCCGTGCCCCGGGGTCTCGGCGGCCGGCTTAAGCCCCGACCTATTTTCGGGGCCCGCGGCCTCGGCGGGTGAGCTGTTACGCACTCCATCTCCGGCGGGGTCCCCGTAGTAGACTGACCTTTATATTGCATCACCTTCCTCATAACAAATAAAACATGCGTATTTTAGATAATCCACGGGGACCCCCGCCTTTAGAGGATGGCTGCTGTTAGGCCCACCTCCCCGCTGTCTTAGGCCGCGGACGCCCTTTGGGCTTGGCACTTAGCCGGCACTTAGGGGCCTTAACCCCGGTCTGGGTTGTTCCCCTCTCGGCCCCCAGGCTTACCCCGGGGAGCCCCACTCCCGCCATCTACGGGACCCGCGGGTTCGGAGTTGGACTGGGGGCCCAGGGCTTTCGCCCTGGTACCCCCAATCCGTAGCTCTACCCCGCGAGCTCCCTCCGGCGGGGCTGCGCTGCGACGCACTTCGGGGGGAACCAGCTATCACCGGGCTAGATTGGTCTTTTGCCCCTAGGCGGGGGTCATGGGAGCGAATTGCACGTCAGCACCCCTTCGGGCCTCCACCGGGGTTTCCCCCGGCTTCACCCTGCCCCCGCCTAGATCGCCCGGTTTCGGGTCTCACGGCAGTGACTCCGGGCCCTGTTCGGACCCCGCCCCTCGCGGCACGAAGCCGCTGCGGGCTCGTCGGTTTCCCTACGCCTCCGGGGTTAACCCCCTTAGGCTCGCCACTGCCGTGAACTCCCCGGCCCGTGTTTCAAGACGGACGGTGCGACCCTGGTCTGCCCACCTCGTACTCCCCGGTCGCCCAGGTTTCCTTCGGGGGCCTCATCCCTTCCAGGCCGCACCGTGCTTCGCCGCCCGGTTTCAGGCTCTTTTCACCCCCCTTCCGGGGTACTTTTCAGCTTTCCCTCACGGTACTTAGTTCGCTATCGGTCTCGGGACGTATTTAGCCTTGGAGGTTGGTGCCCCCCAACTTCCCACGGCAAAACCAAGCCGTAGTACTCTACTCCGCGGCGCGGACCCCCACGGTTTCGCCTACGGGGCTATCACCCTCTACGGCGGGGCTTTCCAGCCCACTTCGGCTACCGTGGGTCGGCCCGCTGGGGGTCGGACCCCCAGCCGCGGAGTCGCTAACCCCACATCCCCACCGACTCATCGCCGGCGGGTTTGGTTTGGGCTCTCCCCCTTTCGGTCGCCCCTACTCAGGGGATCCCGTATTGGTTTCTCTTCCTCCCCCTACTAAGATGTTTCCGTTCGGGGGGTTCCCACTCGGTACTCCCCGGTTGCCCGGGTTTCCCGAGCGCCGCGGGTTAACCCCGCGGCAGGAGGTCCCATTCGGGGATCCCGGGTTCGACGGCTGCCTGCGCCTCCCCCGGGCATATCGCCGCTTGCCGCGCCCTTCCTCAGCGCCCGAGCCGAGCCATCCACCGGACGGCTTCGTGCCGACGAGCTGGGCGGGGTGGTACCGTCTCGCAGGCCTGTACACGGCGCTCATAGAATCGCGCCATCTACCTGGGAGGGAACCCCTCCCAGGCTTCACCGGGGGCTACCCAGACACTCACGTAGGCTGGGCCACACACCCGTAGGTGGGAGGTGATCCAGCCGCACCTTCCGGTACGGCTACCTTGTTACGACTTCTCCCCCCTCGCGGGGGTGAGGTTCGACCCGCCCAGCAGGTTACCCCACTAAGCAGGCCTCACCCCACCCCCGCTCGGGTGGAGCGACGGGCGGTGTGTGCAAGGAGCAGGGACGTATTCACCGCGCGATGTTGACGCGCGGTTACTAGGGATTCCGCGTTCACGAGGGCGAGTTGCAGCCCTCGATCCCAACTACGGCGGGGTTTGAGGGATTACCTCCCCCTTTCGGGGTCGGATCCCGCTGTCCCCGCCATTGTAGCCCGCGTGCAGCCCGGGGGTTTCGGGGCATGCTGACCTGCCGTGGCCCCCTCCTTCCTCCGCCTTACGGCGGCAGTCCCCCCAGAGTGCCCCGGCCCCGGAGGACCGGGTAGCAACTGGGGGTGGGGGTCTCGCTCGCTCGGCCCCCGGTGGGCTTGTTGCAAGATGGCCCCACACAGGGGTTTGCCGGACTTAACCGGACATCTCACGACACGAGCTCGCCCACGCCATGGCCCCCGCGATTTTACCCCGTACAGTGCGGAGGCCGTGGACGTGTCTGGCGACGGCCATGCACCTCCTCTCAGCGCGTCGGGCAAGGTCGTCAGCCTGGCCGTCATCCTGCTGTCTCCCCCGGTAAGATTCCTGGCGTTGACTCCAATTGAGCCGCAGGCTCCACCCCTTGTGGTGCTCCCCCGCCAATTCCTTTAAGTTTGCTGGGCGGTGGGCGTGTGGGACTATGGAATTCTCCTCATACTTGTCGCTAACTTCAACAAAATACCTCCCAACGTAGCCATCACCTTGAATAACACCAAGTAACCACGCAATCCTCGAATCAATCACTTAAACCACCTAATAATTATGAAACCCCCGCACGCCCACCGCCTTTCAGCCCTCCGCCCCGGAGGGGTAGACAACCCACTCCGAGTTTGCGGCCGTACTCCCCAGGCGGCGGGCTTAACGGCTTCCCTGCGTCACTGGGCGGGCTCTGAGCCCGCCCAACGACTAGCCCGCATCGTTTACAGCCGGGACTCTCCGGGATACGTGTCGCGGGTAGATACATAGAGTAACCCGCGACACGTACCTACCCGGGTATCTAATCCGGTTCGCTCCCCCGGCTTTCGCCCCTCACCGTCGGGCGCGTTCCAGCCGGCCGCCTTCGCCACTGGTGGTCCTCCCGGGATTAACGGATTTCGCCCCTACCCCGGGAGTACCGCCGGCCTCTCCCGCCCCCTAGCCCGGCAGTATCCCCCCCGTCCCCGGGTTGGGCCCGGGGCTTTAAGGGGGGACTTACCGGGCCGGCTACGGGCGCTTTAGGCCCAATAACCGTCCCGACCACTCGCGGAGCTGGTATTACCGCGGCGGCTGACACCAGACTTGCCCCCCGCTTATTCCCCCGCCTTTTTACAGCGGGGAAAAGCCCCTCTTCGGGGCACTCGGGGTGACCCCGTCACGGTTTCCCGCATTGCGGAGGTTTCGCGCCTGGTGCGCCCCGTAGGGCCTGGGCCCTTGTCTCAGGGCCCATCTGGGGGCTCCCGCTCTCACGGCCCCTACCCGTTATAGGCTTGGCGGGCCGTTACCCCGCCAACTACCTGATGGGCCGTGGCCCCATCCTCGGGCGGCTACGCGGACATCCCCGTGTAGCCCTTTCGGTAGGGCCCCTTCCAGGAGTCCCTACCTATCGGGGATTAGCCTCAGTTTCCCGAGGCTATCCCCGTCCCGAGGGTAGGTTAGCCACGTATTACTCAGCCGTCCGCCACGCCCCGGTGACCGGGGCGTACGACTCCCATGGCTTAGCCCCACCCCGATAGCGGTCGGGTCCGGCAGGATCAACCGGAGTCGCGGCCGCAGGCCGCGGGGTGTGTAGCCCAGCCTACTACGTGGTCTGGGTAGCCCCCGTCGGGTCTGAATGTTCCGGGGTTAGTGCCCCGGGTTATTCAGACCCCCACGTGATTAGAGTGATTCCCTGTCGCCGCAACCGGAGGCGACCCCTCATCCACGGGGGCTCTGCCCCCAGTCCGGTCCAGCCGCCGCCAGGGGGTTGCGGCGCCGTAACTACCTAGGACTAGCAGGCTTATAAGCTATGTACTGCGTGATCTCACGATCTCCTCGAGGTCTTTTGTATTAAATATCTCTAGGGTGTTTGTATCAAGTATTTTAAGTCCGGAGGTCTCAGCCCCCTTATAGCCACCTCTGCGTAGTCTACTGGGTGTAGATATCTAACCTCTGCGAGGGGGGTCCGGTTGCGGTGCCTTAGGATGCCGGAGGCTCTCAGGAGCTCCCTAGGGAGGGGTTTTCTAGGGGTGCGTATCTGCGGTGAGGAGTCCTCGGTAACCGGTAGTGCTGTAGAGCTGGTTAGTGACTGCGTAGCAGTGGTAGCTGTTGGGGATTATGTGTGCAGGAGCTTCGTAGAGCTGGGGTTCGTACCCTCTATCTGCGTAGTTGATGGTGTTACTAGGAGGTCACTAGCACAGCCCTGGATAGGTGACCGCTTTAGCTACGTCTACGAGTGCTTTAACCCCCGGTCCCACATATGTCTAGAAGCTATCGATAAACTTAGAAAGGCTGTGCAGACCTCTACCTCAGGTCGCAGAGTCCTACTCCTCGTTAGGGGTGAGGAAGACCTACTAACACTGGTAGCACTAGTGGAGGTACCGGATGGGTGGTGCGTAGTATATGGAATCCCCGGCTGCGGTGTGGAGGTAGTATCCGTAGATAGCTATGTGAGGTACGTCGCGCGGAGAATCCTCGAGCTCTTCGAAGAAGTAGAGCTAGGGGAAGCCCCAGAGCTAGGGGAAGTACTGCGAGAAGGTACCAGAGGAGGGTAGAGGGTACGCGGATAGACTCCGAGAGACTACCGGTTAGGGCCGTGTAGGCGAAGCCCCTCACGGAGACCCCTAGGTAAGCCTCTAGAACCTCCCCAGGGTCTGCACGCAGAGCTGTCCAGGTACTCCAAAGCCCTACGTACAGCTCTAGCAGGGGGTTCGTAGAGGTGTTGAGAATTCTGGCAACCCTACTCCTTACGGCTTCGACAGCCCCCCAGGAACCTCGGTACTGGCCTAGGTAGAGGAGCTTAGTTAGCTTAACTAGCGAGGTTATGCATAGGGCTAGGGTAGCTGCTGGGTCTCTGACTAGGAGTTTCCCAGCCTTTGCTAGTAGGTTCCCGACGAACTCGAGTTCCTCAACCCGGCCCACTACCGTAGGGGAACTACGCAGAAGTGAGTAGAGGCTACCCACGTACCGGTATAGGAGGAGTAACCGACTTAGATCTACTACGTGCTCGGACCTCACCACGTTTGCGGAAGCCCTTAAAGCTCTGAGGAGTGCTAAAGCACTCTCGGCGAGAGTATAGCCCAGTGCGAGGTCATCTACAGCTTCCACAGTACTTACCGAGCCATTGACCACCTTACCGAATAGCTCCTCAGCCCTTACTAGAGTTGCGTAGACCTCAGAAAGAACTACGAGGACCTCTGCAGTCGTAGGTAGGGAGCTTGACCACCCCCAGTACTCCTCGGAGAGCCTGGTAATCTTACTCCGAACTTCAGCTACGATATCGCTAAAACTGATAGCACCCGTCTCCAGTCCACAGGTCCAGGTAGACCTAACTACAGTAAGCAGGTGTGTAAGTACTGAAGCCCACCGGGACCTCACCGAAATCACCGTCTCGGGGTAGCCCAGACCTCTACATGTACCCCTAAGGTCCTCCAGATACCTTCCTAAGCTTTCATTGACTAGCCGAACCCACTCCCCGAGGAGTTGTTCTAGGTAGCTCCAGTCACCACCCCCCGCACCAACCACCTTAAACCCTCCGAGAAGCTGAAGAGCCTCGTAGAGGTCGTCCACTTCCACAACGCTAACCCCCTGCTTCTCGCAGAGCCTTAAGGTTTCCCGGCTTAGGTTCTGAAAGCGTGGTACTAGAACAGACCTCACCCTACCTACTAGGGATCTCACCTTCTCATCTGCATAACCCACGTAGCCGAACCCCCCATCGGGTAGTAGGATACCTAGTACAGCTACGGGTTCTGGTAGGGTGGTGTTGAGTATGGCCAGAGCTGTGCCCAGCCCTACAGCAGCACTTGATGAGGGGCCAACAGCCCTAACCGTGGGTGGGTCTAGGTATATGTAGTAGCTGTAGCTACTTGGATTTACCCCGATAGCTGCTGCCGCGATTAGTATCGCTGCAGAGGTGAAGAGAGTGAAGTACTCGTCCGCGGAAAGCCCTGCCTGGATAAATACGAGACCCCTACCGCTAGCTACAGCTACGTACAAGTCCAGGGGTAAGCCTACTACGCTAACCCCGTCGGAGACCACTCCAGCAGTCATCAACCTTACCTCCCTACAGTGACCTGGGTTACCTACAGCCTGGCAGAGACTAAAGACTTCGCTAACTACGTTAGCTAACGAACTGAGGACTAGTAGGACCAGTAGTGAGACAGCTAAGGTCCTCGTAGCCATACCCACCTCTTTAAGCTTACGAGAGGTTATAGCTGTACCCAACTCCCCACTCCTGACCTCCTCCCCGCCCTGAAGGGCGAGGGTTTCCCGCATCTATTCGGGGGCTACGTCTGTAAGACATAGGTAGCCTCGATGCATTAGGGTAGCGGAGCTTGATATACATCTCCACGTTGCCGGACGCGAAGCCCTTGGCTACAGGTCTTTAAAAGCCGAGTAGCTAATTATGGGTGACCCGGAGTGCTGGTTATAGTAGAGCACTTAGAGCGGTGTATATCTCCATGGCTACTTAGCGAGTACAGCTACGTAGTGGAGATCTTTGGAAGGGATGCCCTCTTCACCAACGTGAGGTCTAGGAGGGCCAGGGAGATCCTAGAAGACCTCGGTGCGAGGGTTGAGGAGAGGGGTGTGGTGGAACTTGTGAGGAGTGGAGCTATTCTGAGACCCTTAGTCCTCGACCCCAAGGCACCTCAGGAGCTCAGACCGATCGATATCTACAACTTCGATGCAGTAATCATAGGAGGTATAATGGGGGAGCACCCACCGAGGGGTAGAACATTCAGGGAGATCGTGGCAAAGCTACCTAGTAACACCGTTTCCAGGAACTTGGGTAGGTACCAGCTAACTATAGCTGGAGCAGCATACGTCCTACGCAAGGTAGCTGAAGGTAGGGAGCTCGGGCAACTCGACATACGTTTCGGGCTCAGGTTTACCGTTAGGCTGGGGAATTATGAGGTCGAGATCGAACTTCCGTACGCCTTCCCCTACGAGGATGGGAGACCTGTTTTACCCAGGAACTACCTAGAGGTGATCTCCGCGAGGTCCCTCCTGTTCGAACAGGGTTATAGATGCTTAGATAAGCCCGAGGAATAGGGTAACACATCCCCTCCCACCTAATTACGAAGTTTAATAGCACGCCGGAGCTTACTAGAGAGGATAGGTGCCTTGAAGCAGGTGGAGCTGTTAAAGAAGTTGATGACCCTAGCCTTAGTAGAGGTTGACGAGACTAAACTAGGGGGTATACTCAGAGACCTAGAGAAAATTGTTGAGATGTTCAACAAGATACTCAACCTAAACCTACCTAATGACCTGGAACCCCTCTACACCACCTACTTCGGTGAGAGGAATGTTCGAGAAGATGTTGAGGAGAGTGTAGAAGAATCCGAGAGATGCGAACTCCTCGATAGGGAGCTTGAGGAAGGCTATCTAAAGGCCCCTCGAACTCTGTGAGACCATGTCCCCACCTCAGTGTACGGACCTAGCTACTATAGGTATTAAGAGTCTTAGAGCTAGGGTTGAGGAGGACCCGGACTTCCTATTCAAGTACATAGAGGAGGTCTATAAAATCATAGAGAAGTACGAGGGAGTAATTAAGGCGTACATAACCCTTAGACCTATGGAGGAGGTAGTTAGAGAGGCTGAAGAGGTACTAAAGAGAGGGACCCTAGGACCTCTTGGAGGATCTCTAGTAGCTGTAAAGGATAACATCAGTACCAAGGGTATCAGAACTACCTGCGGCTCTAAAATGCTAGAGAACTACGTACCTCCGTATGATGCGACAGTAGTTGAGAGGATTAAGACAGCTGGTGGTATCATCATCGGTAAGACCAACATGGACGAGTTCGCGATGGGTTCCACTACGGAGAACAGCTCCTTCTTCCCAACTAGGAACCCCTGGGACCTAGAGCGCGTACCGGGAGGGTCTTCTGGGGGTAGTGCTGCAGCTGTGGCAGCCTGCGAGGCTACGGTAGCCCTAGGGTCAGATACCGGCGGTTCCATAAGGTTACCAGCAGCTTACACAGGTACTGTAGGGCTTAAGCCCACCTACGGGTTGGTAAGCAGATACGGACTGATAGCTTACGCGAGTAGCTTAGACCAGATAGGTCCTATAGGTAGATGCGTGGATGATGTAGCTAGGGTTCTATCTGTTATAGCAGGTCACGACTCTCGGGACTCTACGAGCCTTAAAGTGGAAGTACCGGACTACACACAGTTCGTCAGCGAGGAGCCCCTCAGAAAGTACCGCGCTGTTGTCATAGAGGAGATGATTGGGGAGGGAGTTGATAGGGAGGTCATTAAGGTCTTAGAGCACGTTGTTGATAAACTGGAGGGCTATGATATTGAGGTAGAGTTCAGAAGCATACCGATACTAGAGTACTCCCTACCAGCCTACTACATCATTGCTATGGCTGAGGCTAGCTCTAACCTAGCTAGGTACGACGGTCTTAGGTACGGGATACACCTAAGTACGGAAGGGTTGCTGTGGACTAAGACCTACGCCCAGGTTAGAAAGATGGGTTTCGGAGATGAGGTTAAGCGTAGGATTATCCTAGGAACTTACGTTCTTAGTGAGGGGCTTTACGAGGGGTACTACCTGAAGGCCGCCAAGGTTAGGAGGGCGATCTACGATAGTTTTAGGAAGCTGTTCTCGGAGTTCGACTTCGCCGTATCGCCGACAGCTCCGACACCCCCACCTAAGCTTGGTGAGGTGGTAGCGGATCCTCTTAAGCTATACAGCCTAGACATAAATACGGTGCCGGTGAACCTAGCGGGGCTTCCTGCTATAAGCGTTCCAGGAGGGTTTGTAGGAGGTCTTCCAGTTGGCATACAGCTTTTCGGACCCCCACTTTCTGAGGGGGTTCTAATTAATGTGGCACGAATGGTAGAGGTGATTGTAGGCTATGAGCGATAGGGTCATCATAGGCTTAGAGGTCCACGCGCAAATAACCTCCCTTAAGACCAAGCTCTTCTGCAGTTGCTCAAGTGATTACAGGGGTAGGAAACCTAATACCAACGTCTGTCCAACGTGTTTAGGCCTTCCAGGATCCCTACCCGTACTTAACCGAGCCGCACTAGAGAAGGCTATAGCACTAGCACTAGCACTGAACTGCAGGATCTCGGAGAAGCTGATCTTCGTTAGAAAGCACTACTTTTACCCAGATCTACCAAAGAACTACCAGATCTCCCAGTACGATAGGTATGGCCTTATTCCATTTGCCGTGAGTGGCTCGATCGCTATAGACATGGGTAACTACAGTAAGGTTGTTAGAATTAGGAGGATCAACATAGAGGAGGATACGGGTAGGATCGTGTACCCGGGTGGTAGCCCTCTCGGGAGTACCTACTCTCTAGTAGACTACAACAGAGCTGGTATAGCTCTTCTCGAGATAGTTACTGAGCCTGACTTCTCCAACTCTAGGGAGGCTAGGGTATTCCTAGAGAAACTAGGCTCGATACTCGAGCACCTCGACATAACTGATACCTCACTTGAGGGAGCCCTACGCGCTGATGCCAACATATCTGTTGCAGGCGGTCCTAGAGTTGAGATAAAGAACATCGGTTCACCTAGAGAACTCGAGAAGGCTCTTAACTACGAGATAGCGAGACAACTTAACATACTAAAGTCCGGGGGTACCCTAGAAAGAGAGACAAGGCACTGGATAAAGGAGAAGGGTATAACAGTACCCTCCAGAGCTAAGGAGCTTGAAGGCGATTACAGGTACTTTCCAGACCCAGACCTACCTCCAATCAGTATACCACCGGACCTCATAGAGTCTATCAAGAGGAGACTCCCCGAACTACCGGATCTTAGAGCTAGGAGGTTGGCTGAGGAGTACGGGATAGGGAGCTACATGGCGTCTGTATTAGTGCTCAATAAGAGACTCTGCGACCACTTCGAAAATACCGTTAGGCTTTGCGGGAATCCCAAGCTAGTTTCATCAATACTTGTTAATGAGTTCTTGCGGTGGGTTGACGAACTCGACCTAGACCTAGGTGAGGGGTTGAGGCGCCTGAACTCCAAGAGGTTGTGTAGAATCGTCGACTACCTAGAGAAGGGATTGATAAGCGTGAAGCTCCTCAAAGAATACGTTAGGAGAGTGATCGTGGAGAACACCGACCCTGAGAAGATCGTGGAGAGCGGTATGACTACCCTGAGCTCCGCTGAGGATATTGAGAAGATCGTGGAGGAGGTCTTCAAGGAGTACCCGAAGGCTGTTGAAGACGCTAGGAGGGATCCTAAGGCGGTGAACTTCCTAGTAGGTCAGGTAATGAAGAAGACTAGGGGGAGAGCCGATCCTAAGTTGACTAACGCAATAATCCTGAGGAGGTTGCAGGAGCATGAGTCTGGCTAGCTATATCAGTAAGGCGGAGGAGGTTTCCAGTAACGTACAGGCCGTCCGCAGAGCTATTGAGACCTACAGCGAGGTTCTCCGAGAGTCTCTGAGAAAGTATGGAGAGATAGTCAACCTCAGAACTTACGGAAGGTACGTATTTGTAGGCGATATACACGGTAGCCTTAATGACCTAAAGGAAATCTTAGAGAGGTACTCTAGGGAGCAGTTAGCAAGGGGGGAGGTAGCCCTACTGTTCCTCGGAGACTACATAGACCGAGGAGAGCATCAACTTGAAGTACTTCTCACCCTCCTGGAGATTAAGGTGGATTACCCCGAGTCGGTATTCCTACTACTAGGTAACCACGAGGGGGTTAACATGATCGAGCCATCCCCTCACGACTTTCCAGATGAACTCATAGCGAGGTATCTCCTAAGAGATGGACTGGAAGTATACCGGCACATTGTCGAGGAAGTATTTGCATACCTACACGTAGCAGCTTACTTAAGAGATTCATTCTTAGCTGTGCACGGAGGTCTCCCGGTATCGAGTTACCGTAAGGCCCAGAGCATTAGGGAGTACCTACTGGGTGCTGAGGATCACGTAGTTAAGGAAACTCTCATCGAGGTACTCTGGAACGACCCTATAGAGAGTAATGAGGAGGGACGCCCGTCCCCTAGGGGGGCTGGTATGCTCTTCGGACGCCCAGTTACGGAGTGGGTAACTAAAACTCTTAACGTTAAGCTAGTTATAAGAGGGCATGAGCCGTGCATCTACGGTTACAAGTTTAACCACGGATTCAGAGTTCTCACGCTCTTCAGTAGAAGAGGTCCTCCGTACTTCAACCCTAAAGCGGCATACCTCGACTTAGATCTCTCCGATAAGAATTGGCCTAAATACGTTAGGGAGACTAAGTACATACACCTACTTTAAGCTGACCCTGAGTGAGGCGTACTTCGCGAACAACTTTACTTCGACCTCGGTTTCTGCCTCTACTCGCACTGGAACAACCCACCAATGCCTTTCGCAACTATGTCGAGTTTCGTAAAGGTTACAAGGGTTGTTGGTGCTTCCTCTACCGGGGAGACGCCTCGAGATGCAGGTATATCGCGAAGACCCAAAAGGGGCGGGTTTGAGGGGGAGCCAGGATGCGGGGGTTCCCCCATAGCGATGACCTGGAGAAAACAATGAAGGGGGAGCTGTGGGTAGGGGTTACCCCGAGGAGGTGGAGCCCTGTGATGCGGATCCCGATGAAGAGGAGTCCCGAGGGCTGTGAAGCCAAGGGTAGAGGGCTCGGTATCGTTTGATACCAAGCCCTATGAAACCTGAACCCCGTATCACTTAGAGTCTCTATTAGAATTTCTAACAAGTACTCCGTCAGTCCTACAGCTCCCTAACACTATGTAGAGAAAGAACTTAGCAGAGATATAGTTTAACCGAGTAATTCAGTAGGGTAGTTAGGTGAGCGTGTTTAAGTCGGCCTTGACACCTGAAACCGCCGAGGGTCTGCAGTACCATATACACCTAAAGCCCGGCGACGTGCCTAGGTATGTTCTACTACCTGGAGACCCCGGGAGGGTACCCCTTATAGCAAGCTACTGGGATGAGGGTAGGAAGATATCTGAGCATAGAGGCTACGTATGCTACGTAGGAAAGTACCGCGGCGTGGGTCTTGCCGCCATGTCCACGGGTATAGGGGGTCCATCCACAGCTATTGCCGTAGAGGAGCTTCTAAGAGTTGGTGCAGATACGTTTATTAGAGTAGGCACTACGGGAGCTCTTCAGGAGTACGTAAGGTTAGGTGATGTGGTGATCTCCACAGCTGCGGTACGATTCGATGGTGTAAGTAGGATCTACGTAGACCCAGAGTACCCGGCCGTAGCTAGCTACGATGTTTTACTAGCATTAATAGAGGCTGCTGAAATACTTGGGGTTAGGTATCACGTCGGAATAACTGCAAGTAGTGACAGCTTCTACGTAGGTCAGGGACGTCCCGGGTTTAAGGGATACCTACCGGATAGGTGGAGAGGTATTGAGGTAAAGCTTAAGGAGTTAAACGTCCTCAACTTCGAGATGGAGGCTTCTACAATATTTACGCTAGCTAACATATACGGAGCTAGGGCAGGAGCCGTCTGTGCTGCTATAGCGAACAGGGTTACTAACGAGTTCGATCCTCATGCAGGTATTACTGAGGCTATTAAGGTGGCTAATGAGGCTGTTAGGATACTCTACGAATGGGATGAGCTACTGAGGTCTAGTGGGAAGAGGTACCTATCGTTCAGTGTCTTAAGGTCGGTTCTACGTAGGTAAGCATTTAGGGGTCGGTCTTGGTTAAGATACTGATAGAAGGGGTTTCACTAGTACTGCTTAGGGAGAGGGCAGAGTTCGTAAAGCAGGGCTATATATACATAGAGAACGGAGTTATAAGAAGCTTCGGGACCGGGAGAGCTCCCGAAGAGTACCAGTACCCAGAGCTCCTACTATCCGGTAGTGGGAGGCTGCTTTTGAAGGGGTTCGCGTCGGGCTTTACCGTCCTCACCCTCTACCCGCTCAGGTATAAGGTCGACTTCGTGGACTGGTTTTTAGTCAAGGAGATACTTAAGTCTATGCGAAGGAGCGACATGTACTACGTAGCTGCCTTATCCCTAGCGGAGCTAGTCAGTAGCGGGGTTACTGAAGCCTTGGTGACGGATGTTTACTTAGATGAGGTAGCTAGAGCTGCTAGGGATGTAGGGATAAATGTTACTCTCGCACCTCCTCTTAATTGTGGCCTTAACGATGAGCACCAGCTTCAGGAGCTTAAGCTACTATTGAGTAGGTGGAGGCAGGTGGAGGGAGTTAGAATTGCCGTAGCTGTATGTGGCGAACTTGAGGAGAGGTATGTAAGCATCGCTAGAGAGTTTCGCATACCTCTCTACGTTATCAACCCGGAGAAGGAGATCGAGGAGATACCGGACGGTGTTGATGTTGTCCTAGTAAATCCCCGCGTGGCCTCGAGATTAAAGACTATCTACTTCGGCAACATGCTAAGTAGTTGGCGGGAGGACTGTGGACTCGGTATTGGAGTTAGGGCCTCGTATAGCATAAGGGAGGTACTAAAGGAGCTTATCTGGATGAAGAAGGCGGATCCACTAGGAGCTCTTATAGCAGGAACTAGGATAACCTCTGAGTTCATAGCTTACGAAGATTCATCTCTAATTAGGGAGGGTGCGAGGAGTAGTATTGTCATATTCAATCTATCTGAACCCCCTGGATGGCCTCCTCCAGACTCCATAGATTCGGCAGCTAAGGCTATTACTGAGGGGAACCTCCGCATAGAGACGGTAATCATCGGTGATGATATAGTGCTAGACAGGGAGGGTCTTCTAACGGTAGGATACGAAATCTTTAAAAAAGCTATTAAGAAGGTGGAGGAGGTCTACTCCACTACTCCTCCTCCTTAATCCTCTCAACTGTAGCCGAGGGTATTACCCTCCTCTTTATTACCTCGTACATTCTCCTAGCCTCCTCATCCGTAACGTACCTTGCTGATGTTGTTAGTACGGCTATGTTACTCTTCACAGCATCCTCAGCAGTCTTACCGTCCAGCGGTACTCTCTGCTTCTCAACTATGGATGGGGACGGGGCTATCATAGCGGCCTTCTTTATGTATAGAAATTCCCCGTTTATCGGGGTAGCCACTAGGGCACCTACCTCCCTATCACCTAGCTTTATTGCTAGAACTACATCTCCGTCCTCCGTCTCGCCAAGTCTCTCTATGGAGTACTCCACTATACCCTCCATGATGGACTTAGCCTTAGGTAGTACGGATTCTAGGACCTTCTGCACTTCCTCGGTGGGGACCCTTCTGAATAGCTCGATCTTTAGGGTGTCTAGTTTCCACTCCAACTTTCCTTCTGAGACCTCGTAGTCTACTATTATTCTCACTACATCTCCCTTCTCGACTTTGAGGTTCTCTACAAGGATGTTGTAGAGTAGCTTATTTAGTTGAGCTACGCTGAAAGCTACATCGCTACTCCTAATAGCTCCCTCCTTAATCATGTCCCTAAGCTGTGCGAAGACCGTTCTCCTAATCTTATCAGCATAGACTCCGGCTATGATTAACCCTGAACTTAGCTTAGGCATACTTGCACCTCATTAAAGATTTAAGTTAGGGAGTTATTAAGTACTTTTGAGAGAGCTTGCTACGGGAAATCGCGAAGACCCTAGTAGGAGAGGAGGTTGCAAAAATGCTGTGGAAGAGGGTTGAGATTATCGGTGACATAGCTGTGCTCAGGAAGCCTATCGAGGTAGACATAGACTTAGAGGTGTTCAGACTGATAGCCACCGAACTGATTAAGAGGTACCCAAACATTAGGTCTGTGTGGCTAGCTGTAACCCCGGTAAGGGGGTTCTATAGAATCAGGGAGTACGTACACCTAGCTGGAGAGATGAGGACAGAGACTCTCTATAGAGAACACGGGTGCGTGTTTAAGGTAGATATAGCTAGGGTGTATATATCCCCAGCCCTAAACTATGAGCACATAAGAGTAGCTAGAAGTGTAAGAGAGGGTGAGGAAGTACTCAACATGTTCGCTGGGGCAGGTCTCTTCTCTATAATAATAGCTAAACACTCTAGACCGCGGCTCGTCATCTCCGTGGATATAAACCCGTACGCATACGAGCTCATGGCAGAGAACGTAAAGCTGAATAGGGTTGAAGGAGTAGTTGTCCCAGTCCTGGGAGACGCCAAGGATGTTGCTAGAGCATATCCAGGGAGGTTCGATAGGGTACTAATGCCCCTACCTGAGCTAGCTTACGAGTACTTTGAGCACGCCGTATACGCGTTAAAGAACTCCGGGTTTATCCATGTTTACGACTTTGTAACAGCTGAGAAGGAGACTGAAGCTCTGGGAGAGGCTCAGGACAGGTACCTCAGGAGGTGTAGAGAACTTGGAGTCACCTGCTCGACTAACCTAACTAGGGTTGTCAGGTCTGTTGGCCCCCGCTACTACCAGGTCGTTCTCGATCTCTACGTCGAGAAGTTTTCTCAGACTTCTTAGCTTTTCCCTCCTCACTTACAACAGGGATTACACGTACGCCTAAGCCCATAAGCTTATTGGTAACCTCTTCGAGAAACCTTATGTAAGAGCCCTTCTGCCCCATCAGGGGTCCTAAGTTCTCCCTCTCCACCTTTATAGCAAGGTAGGAACCTATTAGGTCAACCTTAACCCTCTTCCATATCCACGATACTGGGTGTACTGCTCTGATGTAGTTGGTTAGGTCTAGATCTAGCTCTAAACCCCTCACCCTTCCTCCTAGCTCCTTCTCTATAGCTTCAACCCTCTCACCGCCCTTACCGACAAGCCTACCTAGGTGACCTGCCTTCACTACGACTAGGTACTTAGGTACGTGCTCTGACGAGATCCCGTATTTCTTAGCTATTTCCTCTACATCGAGTACTGTTATGACGTCCGCATCTGGGGAGTGCATCTTGATGATCTGGTAGACCTTAGCCTCGGAGTCCGTTAGCTTTCTAACTCTCAGTATGTACTCTAGGAGGAACCTTAGGCCGGTTTTAGCTCCTGCTCTGACTACATCCTCTACACCTAGGTCTACGACTACCGCGTTTGTCTCACTTAGTAGTATCTCCCTCAGGGTAGTTACGTGGTCCTGGTGTACCCCTCTGAAGGTTTGGAAGATCGGGTCAGCTGCTATTATCAGCCTGCTTCTATTACCTAGCCTGACTATTACCTCAAGCAAGGTCTCGAGCTTTACATGCTGAGCGTCGTCCACGAATATGAGGGTATAGTCAAAGGTTCTTCCCTTTAGGTAGTGTCCATCAGCTAACAACAGCTTCTCCGAGGATATTAACTCATTTATCTTTTGAATATCTATGAAGGGACCTATGACATCGACTATATACTCCCTTACTAGCCTTAGGTACTCCTCCCCTGCTTTAGCTAGTGTGAGTTCCTCACCAGTAACGACGTCTACCACAGGCTTTACTACTAGGAACCTCTTGAACCTGCCGTCGGTTACCGCATCTATACCGTAGGCTAGTGAGAATAGAGACTTCCCACTTCCCGTAGGTCCGAAGATGCCGACTATCGAGTACGCCTCATTCTTCAGGGACTCTACTAGGCGCCTCTGCCCCTCACTCTGCGGTACTATACTATCTAGTACCCCCACCTCTAGGCACCTAAACCAACTGAGTCTCTAGACCTTAAAAAGCTTCCTAAAACTATCCGACCTCCCCCCACCTAAAGAGTGGAGGCTCTCTTTAGGGGTTCATAGATTTCCCGCATCTATTCAGGATAAATCTGTCATCTGTGGGCATCCAGGGAAGTCAGAGTTCCCTACATCTCTTCAAGGGCCTCCTCTCGATACCTAAGACTCCGACTTTCTGTATCATAGAATCGGTAAAGCAACTCTGCACTCCTTTGGAAGTCTTCTCGAGTTTTCTATCAAGTTTGTCAAGTCTTCTCTAGCAGCTGTGTACTGGTACTGTTTGCTGATGTGACTACCCTATGAGATACCTTCTTAACCCAGTCCTTAACTACATTCTTAACTTCTGTAGAAGTACCTAACCCTCTCTCTAACACCTCCCCTCCTAAGCTAGGCATTATACCTAGTTGATGAGTACTTCTTTTAGAGGTTTTCAGCTAACCGCTTGTAGTGTAGAGCTCTCTCAACAGCTATTTCAAGTCTCAGCTCAAAACGTGTGTTACCGATAACTACATGCCTCTCATTAACATCAACAGCTAGACACCTCTAGGACTGTACTAACCGGCTTAGGTAAGTGTTTGGAAATTTCGAGAACGAGCTTGCCGTCTCTGAGCAGTAGCCTAGCATCTCCACTAGGTGTAGGAAAATATCTCTTTGCGGAGCTCTACTCGGGTCCTCACTTGGGTGTAGTAGATAGAAGGCTGTGGAGTGAGCATAGGCAGAGGATGTTTAGAAGGATGCTCGAAGACATTGAGGTAGGGTACCTCGACCCAGATATTTACAGTATACTCCAGCTGCTCTTCAATAGACAGGAGTCGTTTCCGGTAAGCTCGTGCAGCGGGAGGATAACATTGGTCGACGCCCCAATGCCCTGGCATAGGAAGGGGTCTACGGTAATCTTCAAGAAGCACTCGGCTGTGGAGAGGTCTGAGGTGGAGCCCCTACTGAGTCAGCCTCCGTTAAGTAGGTTCTGGCTTGTGGTAACAGGCCCCATACTTCACGTATCAGCTCTAACTCTACGTGAAGCCTCCACACTACTTAAGATAGCCAGGAAAGCCGGCTTGAAGCACAGCGGGGTGCTCTCGATAAGTAGGCGCGGTATATACCTAGAGCTAAGGACCGGTGTAAGACTTACTATACTACTAAAGAGTGAAAGCTATACGTGTGAGCACCTAGCAGAGGTAGTTAGAGTAGCTAACGAGGCCTTAGCAGAGGGTAAGAGTAGGCTGAAGAGGCTCTACGAAGAGCTTTCGAGGTCTTCTACTTAGCTTAAGCCCTCTTCCAAGTAGATGCAATAACGCGAAGACTTTCGTATAGGGATTCAACGGAGTCGTGACTTTCAGGTCCGTACCAGCCTGAGCTGAGTCATTCACGCTAGGACTTATTAACACTACTCTAACAATCCCTTAGAGGCTAGATAGGTTTGACTAAGGGATGCTCAGTACGAAAGGCCCGCAGGAGAGATGTGCCGAGGGACATAGCTTTGGAGAGGTGTGCAATACTTTACAGGTTAGCTGTCGAGGAGACTATGAAGGGGGACTTGAGCAGAGCTAGGAAGTACATTGAGCTCGGCATGCGCTTACTGCAGAAGTACAGACTGAGGAAGCCTGTATACTACCGAAGGTGGGTGTGCGAGAACTGCCATATACCACTCATACCTGGTTTAACTACCTCAGTGAGGATAAGGAGTACTAGAACCCACGTCATAGTCGTTAAAAGGTGCTCTGTGTGCGGGTGGATTAACAGAACCCCCTTAAAAAAGTAGAGGTAACCTTATTAATTCCGTAGGGATACTATAATGCGGCCGGGGTGGCCGAGCGGTCTAAGGCGGTGGGCTCGAGTTCCAGCCATGCGTGAGACCCACTGGGGATCCGCCCCCACGCGGGTTCGAATCCCGCCCCCGGCGCCTACGGTTCACCCTAAAAATTCGTCTAGAGAAGGTCTCGGCTAACCTTAGCTATTACCCTACGCCTTGCCTTTGCAACTAAAAGCCTTGCTCTTTAGGGCGGGGGTGGGTAAGCTATGTAAAGCTGTTTCAGTTATAACCCTACTCTACACAGTATAAATCGGTGTCTTAAACTGCGAGTTAAGGAGGTACTAAAGACTGCAGTACCTGTTGTTGCACTAATCGTGCTAACAGCCTCTATGTGGAACTGGTATGACGTAACCATATTTGAGAACTGGGTTAGGGCCTATAGGGAGGCCGGACTCTTCAGGATATACGAGATTTCCTTCGTTTTAGGTAATGCTAGCTATAGGGTAGTCTACCCTCCAATACCGCCCATAGTCTACATTGCAACACATGCGTTAGCGGAAGCCCTAGTCTCGGGGATCAACCTGATCGCTAGTACAGTACCCGAGCTAGGTCAGGTACTGGTAGCTGCGGCAGATCACCTAATTAGGGTAGTCCTTAAGCTCCCCCTACTAGTCTTCACAGCAGCCTTGGGGGTAGTCCTATGGAGGAGATTCGGCTCGGAGGCCGTTTACTGGACTTTACTGGGGGTACCTACGATAGTTACCCTAGCTAACTACCAGTTTGACCCTCTAGTAGCTTTCTTCCTGTACGCAGCAATAGTACTCGTAGATAGCCCTAGGTGGGGTCTCTACGTAAGTGCCTTAGCATTAACCCTAGCCGTACTAACGAAACCTCTAGTAGCTCTGCCTCTACTCCCACTGATCCTCTACGTATATAGAAGGTACGGATTTAGAGGACTCTCTAAGTATGCCAGTATATCGCTCTCCATAGGTATAGCCGTGGTTACACTATTCCTAATCCCCAACCCTAAGGCCTTCATAAGTAACGTAGTGCTTTTCCATAGTAGTAGACCCCCTCAGTACATATCCCTCTGGAACCTACCGGTCCTACTCTCGGGGAGAAGTAGTCAGGTGATAAGCCTAGTCAACACTATATGGCTCCCAGTTATGCTTATAGCAGTCCTAGCTTCAGTAACTATCCCAGTGAAGGCTAAGTACCTTCAGGTAGATTCCCTAGAAGATGTTGTGAGGTTAGCCCTACTTACACTTGTAGTAGTCTTAGTTTTCAATAAGGTAGTCAACCCGAACTACCTGTTGTGGGCGTACCCCTTAGTAATACACATAGCCTTCAGTAGAAAAATCTGTAATAGAGGGATTATAATTACCTACAACCTAGGGTCAGCTTTAGCAGCTCTCTGGGGAGGGCTCTACATGCTGATACCGGCGTTAGTGAACGACGTAGTAGTGATAGAAGAGACCGGGGAGCTTCTACCGGCTAGGTACCTACTATATAAATCCCTGGACACTCCTCTCAATGAAACTCTTCAAGAGCTTATAAAAATTAGTGAAAAGTACTATAAGTACGCAAAAAGTCTAGAGACCTATACCAACATAATAGGCGCAGCCCTCATCATATTATACACCCTAGTAATGCTGAAATTCGCCAACGACGTGCTTAAGGGAGGTAAGAGAACACTCTCCTAAAAGCTTCTAGCTTCTCTAACGCTTGAGAGTAAACTGCTATAGCTACTCCTCAGTCCTTTGAGGCAGGCTGAGCAAGTGTACCTGACCTCCTCCCCGCCATGAATGGCGAGGGTTTCCGCTAAGGCGGGGAGGTTCGGGGCTACATCCCCTCTTCTTGAGGGTTCAACCCCGGGCCGGGTCTCCGGCCAACTATCCTACCCCTCTCGGGGCTCGGGGTTATGGGTACTCCAACCATCATAGCCCTAGGCTCACAGAGCCTAAACACTCATCACCAAGAATAATTAAAATGAGAGAGTTTACAAGCTTTTATATTTCATCCCCGCCGTGAATGGCGGGGCTTTCAGTTGTAACCTACGCAACGCTAAGCTCCTTATCCTTCTTGGTAGTAACATAGGTTGATACCAGTGCTATAGCTACTGAGGGTATAGCTGCTACACGAACGGGCTCAGTCTCGTATGGTCCTATGGCATTATAGCTAAAAGTGTACGTTGCTGGGGACTTATCCACCCTATAGGCTCGGACTATAACTACCTGAGTTACCATAGTTCCCTCAGCACGTACTAAAACTCCTGCACCGTCGTACGAGGCTCTTGCGTAAACAGCTACAGGTACGGTCTCCGCGATCTCTAGGTAGCCAGCTAGAGATATCCTTAAAGTAACGGTCCCTTGTAGAGGTTTTTGAGTAGTATCGATAGTTCTTCCGGAGTAGTTCTGGTTCACTAGAAAGCCTACCTTAGAGAGCCTAGTTAGAACTATGTTTACATCGGTATACTGAGACTCACTTAAGCTGTATGAACCGTTAGCTGAGACCTTCAATAATACGATGTCATCTACCCCATCAACCCTTAGGTAACCCTGGTACACCATTACGGTAGGTGCTCCGAGGCTACTAGCGTAGTAGCCTAAGGTCGCTGCTGTAAGAGTCATCAGGAATACTAGCACAGCCTTAGTGAAGAACCCTAGACCCTCGTTATATACCTGAAACACTATGTACCTAAAGACCCCCATAAAGCTCCTAACTACCTTTAGCTCACGTACCTTACCCGACCCTAGGACCCAAGCTAATGCTATCCCGGCTATAAAGCCACCTGCATGTGCGAAGAAGGCGACACCACCTATCTTCATATACCCATACACCACTTGCGTAGCAAACCAGAGAGCTAGGTAGGCTGAAGCCCTCAGTGTATAACACACTGGGAAGAAGAGTATGGGGAAGCACGCTACCAGCGACGTCCTGGGGAAGAACATCATGTACGCCCCGAGAATTCCGCTAATAGCACCCGAGGCCCCAACAGCTGGAATAGCTATGGACTCTAGACCTACTACCGGGGTAGACGCGGTGTGAAAGAGAGCTGCTCCGATACCCGATAGGAAGTAGAGAGTTAGGAAACGTACGGAGCCAAGTATGTCCTCAACCCCGCGGCCGAAGATGTAGAGGAAGTACATGTTGAAGAATATGTGGAAGAGGTCTGCGTGTATGAACATTGACGTGAAAATCCTAGCTAGACCCTCATATGAGAGAAGCAGTGCTGGTATGAAGCCATACCTATATACATACCTAGAGGCTGTAGCTGTTAAGAGGTTTTCGGATGAGGTAAGGAGGTATACAACTACATTAGCTAGCACTACGCTAAGGGTAGCTATGGGGAACCTCCGAGCCTCAGTACCTCCGAAGACGTACCCCATCTAAGCACCAGAGGTAAGGTTGTACTAGAGCTATATTAGTACAATACCGCGGAACTCCTTACCGTGTGTTAAAAGCGTTCTTGGGATTCTAAGTCGGGCGGGGTGTGTGACCGAGATAGTAGTACTACTAAAGGATGTTTGGAAGACCTACGCTACTTCAGAAGGAGTTGTACCTGTACTTAGGGGAGTTAGCATGGTGGCCTACCGCGGTGAGCTGGTCGGAATCCACGGTCCAAGCGGTTCCGGTAAGACGACCCTACTTAGAATAGTAGCAGGTCTCGAGAGGCCTGATAGAGGGGAGGTCATAGTCGACGGGTACAATCTAAACATGCTAGATGACTACGGCTTAGCTATGTACAGGAATACTGTTTGTAGCTACATACCGCAGGACTTTGCCGTAATAGACTCTCTAACAGTATTTGAAAACATCGAAATACCCCTAATACTAGCCGGTGTAAGCTCGGAGACTAGAATTAGGAAGGTAATGGAAGTACTGGAGTACGTAGGACTTAAGGGTAAGGCTAGACAGAAGGTAGCTAGGCTCTCCGGGGGTGAGAGACAGAGAGTAGCTATTGCGAGAGCCCTCGTTACAGCACCATCAGTCCTCCTAGCTGATGAACCTACAGCTAACCTGGACTGGTCGAACGCTATTAAGGTTGCGGAGCTCTTCTTAAGCATAAGAAAGGACTTCGGTACGACCGTGATCATAGTGACCCACGACGCGAGACTCCTAGAGTACGTCGACAGATCTATGACCCTCTTCGAGGGAACCCTAAAGGACATTAGCTCACCTAAAGCAACCTTAAGTTCTACAAGTAGTCGCTACTAAGGTCTAGGCATGAGACTTAGAGTCCCTGTTCATCAGTGTCTGCTCTGGTTCAACAACAATCTATTCTCTATTAGTAGTCTAGGGGGTCAGTTAATACGTAACTGTAGAGCTTTTTTCCGTAGGCTCCTCATGGCTAGCGGGGTTGCGTATGCCTAGAAGGCTTGTCGTCGTTGATGCGAATAGATGCGTCGGCTGCCAGTTATGTGTTTACGCCTGTACTAGTAGATTTGGCTATGCTGGGTTAAGTAAGTCCGCTATATTCGTTAGGTCTGCCGGTGGAGTTGAGAGAGGCTTCGTAGTTATTGTCTGCAGAGCCTGTAGGGACCCTCCCTGCGCTAGGTCGTGTCCTGTCGAAGCTCTATCACTTAGAAGTGGGGGTGGGGTTATACTTAACCCGAACAGGTGCATAGGCTGTGGGAACTGCGTTGAGGCGTGCGATATAGGTGCTGTTATGTGGGACTCCGAGCTAGAGAAACCTGTGATATGTACCCACTGCGGTTACTGCGTAGGTTTCTGCCCACACGGGGTTATAGCTCTGGAGGAGGTGGTCTAGGTGGTTGACTGGGTTAAGACCCTCTCTAGGGTCCTGTACATAGACTTAACACGTAAGATCTTCTGGGTCGAGGATAGGTCTGATCTCTTCGAAAAGTGGTTAGGAGGTATAGGGGTTGCCGTACAGCTGTATAAGGAGGAGGTACCCAGGGGGGCGAATCCGTTAGGACCAGAAAACGCGGCTATATTCGCAGTAGGACCTCTTACCGGAGTCTTCCCAATGGCTTCGAAGGTTATAGCTGTGTTTAAGTCACCCCTCAATGGGTACATAGCTGAGTCCCACGCTGGAGGTAGGGCCGCTTCAGCCATCAGGTTTGCCGGTTACGGGGCGATCGTGATTAAGGGTACTAGCGATAGGCCGGTATATGTAGTAGTTGACGGGGATAGGGTAAGGTTCAGGGATGCTGGAGCCCTCTGGGGTATGAGGAGTTCAGAGACTGTTGGGAGGGTTCTCAGGGAGGCCCTACCCGGAGCCGGCTATAGGACCATAATGAGGATAGGTAGGGCTGGTGAGAGGCTGGTTAGATACGCCAATGTTACCGTAGAGACGTATAGGCACTTCGGTAGGATGGGTTTGGGGGCCGTCTTCGGCTCTAAGAAGCTCAAGGCACTGGTAGTTATAGGTAGGAAAAGCTTCAAGCTACCAGACGTCGTAGCTTATAGAGAGGTGTTTAAGGAGGTATTCAACCTGACAGTAGGTCCAGCAACTAGGAAGTACCATGACCTAGGGACGGCAGCCAACGTCCTTCCCCTAGATAAACTCGGAGCTCTACCTACTAGGAACTTCTCCAGCGGACGCTTCGAAGGAGCTAGAGAGATAAGTGGGGAGAAGCTTGCTGAAGAGAGCTTGTCCAGGAGAGTCGCGTGCTCAGCCTGCCCAGTAGCCTGCATACACCTAGCAGCAATTAGGGAGGAGTATGAGGATGAGAGGTACTTCTACAAGACTGAGTTCGTACCCTACGACTACGAGCCTATCTACGCCCTAGGCAGTAACCTAGGTATAAGCGATAGGTACGGTCTTCTAAAGCTAATAAAGGCCGTAGAGGACGAAGGTCTCGATGCGATATCTACGGGAGTAGTCCTGGCCTGGGCTACCGAAGCTCTGGAGAAGGGTGTAGTCGATGTAGGTAAGACCATAGTACCACTAAGGTGGGGAGACTGGAGGAACTACATTAAGGCTGTATCGTACATAGTTCTTCAGCCAAACGACTTCTACCAAGCCCTAGCCCTAGGAGTGGAGGAGGCAGCTAAGCGTTTCGGGGGGGCTGAGTTCGCCTTAGCCTATAACCACGTAGAACCGGCAGGTTACCATACAGGACCCCTCTACCATATATCGCTTGCGATAGGTCTACGTCACTCCCACCTAGATGCTGGAGCATACTCCCTAGACCAGCGCCTCATCATTACTGGAGGTAGCTTACCGGAGCCCGAAGAGGCTGTAAGGATGATCCAGGAGGAGGAGGCTTGGAGGCAGGTACTGAACTCCCTAGTTATATGCCTCTTCGCTAGGGAGGTCTACGGTAGGGCAACCGCAGAGAGGGCACTTAAATCTCTCGGCTACAACCTAAGCCAAACAGATCTGGTTGAGCTGGGGAGGAGGATATACTTCGAGAAACACCTAATAAAGTTTAGTGAGGACTTCAAGCCTGAGGATATAGTACTACCTAAGAGACTCTTCGAGACGCCGACACCTCTAGGTCAAATATCTCCTGACTACGTGAGGAGGGCTATAGCATACTACTTTAAGACTCTAAGTGATGAGGTAAAGGAGTCGACCGGGCGGAAATCCTCCTAACTCTAGGTACCTGAAAGGTAAAGACCTTAGAGGCACCCCAGCGTACTGTAGCAGTGGAATCGCACTGACGTGTGTAGATACTTAATCTTTAGTGCTTTTATAGTTGGTCATCGTACCACGTAATGAGGGTAGTTTGGGGTACATCGAGTTAAGGGAAACGTCCTACGTTGTGCTCCGGGTACTTAGGGGTACGTCTGCACACGTACTCCTACCTCTAGTATCCATTCCGATAGCCCTGCTCTCGCTAATAGTTCAGACCGCAACGGCTACTGAACTGATACCCTGCCTTGCTGCTCTAGCCGGGCTAACGGTAATCGAGTACGGTAAGCAGACCTATGTACAGCTCTTCTACTCAATGCTCATAAGCGGCGCACTGCCGCGACACTTCAACAGCTTTAAACTCCTGAGCTCTCTCGCCGTATCTACCGTGGTCTCCGCAGCTACGATACCCTCTGGGAGGCTTCACGTAGTGTTATTTACCTTTGCCCTCTCCCTAACCCTATCTACAGCTCTACTCACATACTACATCAGGAAGACTAAGGAGGTCTGTAGAGCTATCACAATTTAGGAGCTACCTATTCCCTAGTTGTACTGAGGGGTTCGGGTTTCATAGGGCTTGGTATCAAACAATACCAAGCCCTCTACCCTTGGCTTCACCGCCCTCAGGATCCCTTTCATCGGGATCCACATCACTGGGCTCCACCCGCTTAGGGTGACCCCGACCCACAGCTCCTCCATCATCGTTCTCTCCGGTTCATAGCTGTGGGGAAACCCCCGCATCTTGATGTACTTTAGGTATATGTTTACTGATGCTAGCTTCTGCCTATCTAGCTCAAAGCCGCACCTGGGGCACTTGAATACCCTACCCACTCGGGTCTTCACAACATACCCACATCGTGGGCAGGTGCGGGACGTATTTTCCGGAGATACTTTGATTATAATTGCTTTCTCAGAGATCTTCTTTTGAATATTTATCCACGGTGTTCTAGCATTCCTCTTCCTCCTAACCTTCTCAACCCTCTTCTTACTAACGAGATCCTCCTTATCTAAATTCTCGAAGACGTGGATAGTGTTTAGAAGTAACCTGGTTAGCCCGCTTGTCAATTTATTTATGAAATCCCTCTCCCTATTACGCTCTCTAGCGACGTACTTCTCATAGATGTCCTTCAAACCCTTGCTCTGAGCTACCCTCTTCTTCCTCTCGTACGTGATCTTCATGCTCTGCAAAGGCTTTAAGTCAACCCTGATGAAGCCTACCCCAGGCGAGAACCCATCGAGCGATAGTTCATTAGAGTCCCATGCAACAACGTCCCTCACCTCTATAACCCTCGTGGACTTGAACGGTATTAGTATCCTGTCATCTTTTAATATAACTTCTCCAACCCTCCAGCCCTCAAGCCTCTTGGTGAACCACCTACTACTCCAGGACACCTCTATATACTCTCCTGGCTTAACCGCGATCCTGATTTTCTTCTCCTCATAATCCACCTTCATCAGGGTTATCTTACACCTAGCGAACCTCCTCCTAACTCCCGGCTTGACCTTCCTAGCTCTTCCCTTAAGGTACCTCTTCCTCCAGGACTCCATTATGGAGTACGCTGTCCTAATAACAGCGTCAACCCAGTGCCTAGCGTATGGGCAGTCTAGTAGGAGCTTGTCACGTAGCCTCTTCTTGAAGGCTCTACTCTTCGGTAGCTCTGGGACTTTGAGCTTACCGGGGATAACTACTACTTGCCTCCCTTTCCTCCTCTCTATTCTAGGGAACTTATACCTCCACTCAATGTTCTCCCAGATAACGTCTATCGCCCTCTGCAGAACCCTCAAATACCATGTTATTAGCTCGCTAACCCTTGGATCGCCCACCGGTATCGAGTACATTCTGACCTGTTTAAGGGTCTTCAATGAGCTTCCTTGCACCTTCGACCACCTTCTCGTACTTATGGCTCCTCATGCCGTATAGCTTTCCTGCGAAGTGGGATATTATTGTGATTAGGTCTTCCACGAGCTCCTCCCTAGGATCCTTGTCCTCGTGGTTTAAGACAACTACTTCCACCCCGAAAGCTCTCAGCAACTCTTCAATCGTTTTGAAGCCAAACCTCGTCAGTCTATCTGGATATGCAACAACAATCCTCGATATCTTCCTCCCAATAACAAGCTTCAGTATCCTCTTGAATCCCTTCCTATCCTCGTTTAGCCCGCTTCCAACATCTGTCACCACCTCGTAATCTACTATATTGTTGCTTCTAGCCCACTCCTCTAGTGCTCTAACCTGCCTCTCCAAGTCGTTTCTCTGGCTACTAGATGATACTCTAGCGTAGAGCACCACCCTCCTCTGCCTAACCACACCAACTAATCTCTCAACATCCTCCTCCCTAAACCTCCACCTACCACCCGGCGTCAGCACAGGCTTTATGTAGCCCCTCCTAACATAGTCCCTCAAAGTAGTATAACTGATGCCGAGCTCTCACAAACCTCCTTAGGTCTCAGCACCTCCACTCCCAAATAAAAGAATAACATCAACCCTTATAAACCTATATGAAAACCAAAGCAGTTTCATGGAGGCGTAGGTACTTCTCGTAAACTCTGCTCGCGATTACCGCTGCCGCACGAATGTCTTTAGGTAGCTTTGCTAGGTCTGACGTAGGTAGTCTAACCTCCGCGTCACTCCTACTATTACTGTGAACCTCCTCTACTAGGTAGGCTCTCGTAACCTCTCTACTCTCTAAGAGCTCTAGCACCTCGTCTGGGATGCTCTTAGAGAACTCCATACCTATGCCAAGAAGTAGTACTCCAGGGTTAAGCAAAGCGATCTCTTCGATTACCTTACGTATATCGCTAATACTATCTACGTGACCGTATTTAACTAGCCTCCCCCCTACGAGAACAGCATACGCAGCTCTCCTACCTAGGTCTACCCCCAGTGATACTACTTTTAAGTCCCCGATGAGCTCTCGAACGATTTCGCTAAGATTATCCCTATCTACGTGAATTACCCTGCAGTTAGTTAGCTGAGCACTTCTAGAAGACTCATTAAGATACCTCAACCCCTCATGGTCTAGAAGCACTACCTCCTCCCTATAGCAGATCTCCTCCAAGGATCTGGGAACTCTAAAGGATATACCAAACTCCCTTAAGAGTCTAACCACGTTTAGCGAAAGCCTGGGGTCAACTACGAATACTGAGACCCCGACTACCTTACTACCCCCAAGAATATTCTCAGTACGAGTAATAAGCTCTCCTAGGGCCCTTAACCTTGAAGAGCAGGGCTAGCTTCAAGGTCGCGACCGAGGAGGTCCCGTTTATTGAGGGGAAGAAGTCGCCAATTTATTCTTAAGTCTCTTAAGGGTGGTTCTAAGGTCCTCCGGTATTACCTTCGTCTCGGCTATGATGGGCATGAAGTTCGTATCGCCAGACCACCTAGGTACTATGTGGATATGTAGGTGGGATTCTACACCTGCTCCTGCTACTCTACCTATGTTTAACCCTATATTGTAACCCTCGGGTCTGTACTCCTCATCTATAGCTCTTATAACAGTCTTAACAAGCTTGAAGAGGTCCACTACCTCATACTCCTCGAGCATCTCAATCCTCGGTACGTGCCTCCTAGGTGCTACCATTACGTGCGCCGTATTATACGGGAAGGCGTTTAGGATAGCTATACCGTGCTCACTCCTAGCTATCACTAGGTTATCCTCATCTCTACTGGAGGATGCTGCAATGCAGAATATACACTCCTGCTTACCTCTCTCACCCGACCACCTCGAGATGTACTCCATCCTCCAAGGTGCCCACAGAACCCTCAACTACACCACCCGCTGACATTTACGAGACCGCATTATAACCCTTGCTAACTCTATAACTAACCGGTTCTGGAGGCTGTCACGTTGGTAGTGGGGGTCTTAGTAATGGGAGTTACTGATACTGTTTCATTAGTTAGAGGTAGTGCTGTGGTTACCTGCGATGCTGTTTCAGTAGAAACTGGGGTAGTTGTTGGCGACGTCGTAGTAGTTCCACTAGGTTGTACGACTACCTTATTACCGTAAAACCCCAGAGCCGTAGCAATAGCTACTAAGGTTAGCAACATGTAGATACCTGGAAGCTTCCTCTTCCTAGCCTTAACCACCTAGACTCACCGTAGACACAGTTAAACCGGCTCTTTAAAGCTATACTGCAAAGCTGAAGCTAGGGAGGTGCTCGCTAAGATAGCTCTCGAGCTAGGAGTGTGCAACCCTACCTCCTGAGCTAATCCTTAGATCTTCCACAAGTTTTCACTAAATAGAGAGCTAAGCTTCTTTTAAACGAGTTCTCGACCGCTTCGACTAACTCAAGAGCCTCCCAGAGGTTCCTTCCAACACCAACTAATCCGTGGTTCCTTAGTACTATGACCCTACATCCCCCTGCTACAGCTACCCTAACGGCCTCTGCAAGCTCCCTAGAGCTAGGAGGGAGTTCGTCAACATAGCAGGGAGAGGCACCGTACACCTTAAGCTCCGAGTCTATGTATGGCTCAACCATACCTGCCAGTACCGGCGCCACTACGCCATGGACATGGACTACTGCACTACAACTACCGCACACTCTGTATATCTCTAAATGCATAACAACCTCGGACGAGGGTTTCGGACCCCTTACGGCCTCACCGCTTAGTCTAACAATTGAGATGTCCTCAGGTCTCAGAAGAAACTTCGGTTTACCAGTAGGCGTTATAGCAATCTGGTCAGGACCTAATCGCACGCTAGCGTTACCTGTCAAGGCTGATATCAGTCCTCTAACGTAGGCGTACCTCATGACCTCGCATAGCTCCTCCAGTAACCTACTCTCCATGACCTCAGCCAGAGGTGTCTCTAGTATCGAGCCTAAATAATGTCCAGCTAACAGAAGGTTTAAAAGACTACTGAGTGCTAGGATATAGAGTGCCCGAGAGTACGGGGTCTGGGTGGGGTTGGCGAAGGCATTGGCCCTCTACAGCGGTGGTAAGGATTCACACTACTCCTTAGTACTCTCTTACCGAAACGGTATCATACCGTACGTACTGGTAACAGCAGCACCCCTAAGAGAGGACTCCTGGCTATTCCACGGGGTTAACGTATCGTGGTGCAAGCTTCATGGAGAGGCTATGGGTATCCCCTCATTCCTCATAGAGGTGAGTGGAAGAAAGGATAGGGAACTCAATGAGTTTAAGAGAGGGCTCTCGAGGGTACTCAGCCTCTACCCCGATGTGGATTACCTGATAACCGGTGCTGTTAGGTCTAGGTATCAGCTTGAGAAATTTAAAGAGCTCTCCGAGGAGCTGGGCTTGAGGCTGATAGCACCCCTTTGGGGTGCTGATGAGCTGATATTACTGCGGAGGGAGTCTGAGGAGCTGGGCTTCATAGTGACTGCGGTACAGGCTTACTGCCTTGACTACGGAATTCTCGGAAACCCACGTACCGAGGAGGTTTTTAGGAGCTTACTTAAAGCCTATAGGGAGTGTGGCGTCAGTCCAGTAGGTGAGGGCGGGGAGTTCGAGACCTTCGTAATAAGGTCCCCCCTCTTCAGGGGTACGTCTGTGGCGTTGAGTAAGGCTAGGAAAGTTGTTTACCCAAATATGTACGTAGGCTACTACATAATAGAGCACGCTTACTTAATTTAATCCCTCCCCCTCTAGGGTGGGGGTCTACAGACTGAAGTGGAGTTAGCTGCGGGGGGTACCAATGGAGAGCTTTGAGGTGAGGCCCATAGCCTCGGAGGAGGAGTTGAGAGCTGTTATAACTATAAACGAGGTGACGTTACCCGAGCACTACCCGTACTTCTTCTGGTATGAGCACTACGAGCTCTGGAGGGATATATTCCTAGTAGCCGTGGTTGGGGGGAAAATAGTAGGCTACAACATGTGTAGGATGGAGATGGGAATAGGACACATTAAGAGGGGAATTGTAAAGCAGGGTCATGTAGTTAGCATAGCCGTACTACCCGAGTACCGGAGGAGAGGTATAGCAACGGCCCTCATGTTGAGGGCTATGGACTCCATGAAGAACAAGTACGGGGCTGCTGAGGTCTACCTAGAGGTGAGGGTAAGTAACGAACCAGCTATAAGACTTTACGAAAAACTCGGCTTTAAGAAAGTTAAAGTTCTAAGGGGATACTACCTAGACGGGGAGGATGCCTACCTAATGGCTAGGGAGCTCTAGAGCTCACCTGAGGTGCTTACGAAGGTCCCCGAAGCTAGGGTTTTTTAGTTGAGTAATCGGCTGATAGGCGTTCTTCGAACCTAGCTAAGGCTCTATCTATAGCCTCGTCTAGCTGAGCCAACACCTCAGGTCCTAGAGGTACAGAGCTGTTTACGGTTATATCAATAGCTACTAGGAGAGCTTCCCGAACTCTAATATCTATCCCTATTTGAACATCGAGTCTGGTAAAACCTCTCTTCTCAAGTTCTTCGTAGAGATCCTTCTCCAAGTCCTCCGCGAGTTTCTCCACGTCCCCTAGGTCTAACCTAGCTAAGTCTAAGCCTATAACCTTGGCGAAGCCTTCCTCCACGCGGGATCACACTTATTAGCTCTTCAGGTATAACCTCCATGGTCAGGCCCTGAGGACAGCCGCGGAGGCGGCGGAATGATTCAGGGTCCCCCGGCCGACCACACCAACTTATTGACCCCTTCAGCTAGTTCCCTAAACCTCCTATCAATGTGGAGTAATACTTCAGCTAGCACTTTAGCGTTGTTATAGTTCCTCAGTATAACCTCCAGTTCAGCTCTAGGCTTGCCCCTTAACTTATCTACAGCTTCACTGATCTTAGGTAAGGCCCTAACGACGTTATCAACTATCGTTATGGAAGCTGCTAGAGATGTTCTCGATAGGGGGTTCAGATCTATGGCTATCACGGTCTTACCCATCTTCCTAAGGGCCTCGGTTCTATCGCCATCCTCTAAAGCTACTAGAACTACGTCAGCTGCGTATATACCTCTCGGACTAACCCTCCTCCTCTCGCTAAAGAGTTCCGGTATGGTTGCTACGGCGTCATCAACCCCTAAAACTTCGTCAGCACCGCATCCTCTAAGAACCTCCGCGATCCTCCTAACACGCTCCTCGGTTCTGTAAAAGAGGTTAACCTCGATCTTAGCGTTAACCTTCTTAGCTAACCTTACCACTTCCTCAGCTACTAGAGCTGCTACGTTACCGTTTACGGATATTACGGGGTACTTCGCTAGGAGTAGAGCTGCGGCAGCAGCTTCAATAGCCTTCAGCGCGGGTTCTATGGTCCTCTCACCTATTATGTAGTCGAAGCACTCCCCCCTACCGTGGGCGATCAGCCCTTGAGCCACTACATACCCCTCCTTAAACCCTCTAACTAACCTTTCCCTGATTACCAGCGACTCGTACCTTGGGTGGGACCTCGGTATCTCGATTTCCACCTCCATAGTCTCCAAGAGTACGTATACCACCTAAGCAAATAAGGTAGGTGTAGCCCGCATAAAACTAGATCGGCGGCGGATCCCAACTTGAGGGAGCTGCGAGGCCTCGCGGACCTCACTGCTCCCTCAACGCGGCCGGCTTAACTTCCGGGATCTGACGAGTCCGGGTGTTGCCCGACCGCTATGGTCGGGACCCGCCGCCTCTTCAATCTTTGCAGAGAGCTTTTTAAGTTTTACGAAATCCTTCGGTTCGTGAGCTAATACGTTTAGGCGGTGTCGCAACGTGCTGCGAGTTCCCGGTTATAGCTTAAAGCCCCAGCTTAGGAGTGAGTCTGGGACCCGCCTTGGAGGGGGGTTGCAGGACTTTTAGGAAAACGCTCCACGTTCAAACGAAGAGAAAGTTCGACGTTATTAGGGTAACGGAGGTTGTAGAAGAGGCTGTGCGTGAATCTGGTATTCGTGAGGGCTTTGCACTAGTATTCATACCCCACGCAACTGCTGCCGTTATCTTAAATGAGTACGAGCCTAGGATTGTAGAGGACTATATCACCTGGATTAAGAGGGTGATACCCCCTGGAGGCGGTTGGAAGCATGATGAGATAGACAGTAATGCCCACGCACACCTAGCATCGGCCTTTATAGGGCAGTCTAGGGTCCTACCAGTTTCGGAAGGGCTCTTAGTTAGAGGTACCTGGCAGGAGGTACTGTTGCTCGAGTTCGACGGACCGCGAAGTAGGACCTTGGTAGTTGAAGTCGTAGGGTGTGGCTGACGGCTCTCCGCCCTAGAGGGCGGGGGCTCTGCACCCTCTGGGGCCTTCCCCCATCTATCGGAAGCCCCCGCGGGTGCGGCATCACTGTTCAGACCCCGCCTCCAGCTACGTGGAGGTGCTGGCTCACGGCCTGCTAGACTCGCCTACACCCAACTCCAAGAGATGCTGGAGCAGAGACCTGTAAGCTTCCACCTCCCCGCCTTGAGAGGCGGGGCTTCCAGTTATGAGCTCTCTACACCTACGTCCCTAGCTTGAGACGTACCCGCGGAGGTCGAAGAAGGTGGCACTACTTATAAATACCATGTACTCCTCTCCCAGCCTATACCTGTCTTCACTGCCGACGAGTACTACTGGCTTGTAGTTGTACGTCCTACCAATAGCACTACCGCGGATACTCCTATGGGTTACGAGAATCTTAGCCAAGGACCCTACGTACTCCCGGTTTATCTCCAGCCCTATCCTCTCAACTAACTTAGATAGAATCCCCGACCTAAGCTTCTTAACGCTCTCTGGAACCTGCTCCATGGCTGCCGACTCGGTTCTCGGTCTAATCGTGTATTGAGCTATGTGGACCTTATCGAACTGGAGCTCCTCAACAGCTCTTAGTGTTCTCCCAAAGGCCTCGTCATCCTCCCCCGGGTGCCCAACTATTATGTCCGTAGCTATGGATATGCCGACAACCTTCCTCCTGAGCTCTAAGACAAGCCCCCTGAACTCGTCGTACGTATACCTCCTCTTCATAAGCTTCAGCACCCTATCGTCAGCTGATTGTAGGGGTATGTGGAGGTATTTGTAGACCCTAGGCTCCCTCAATACTTCCACAAGTTCGTCAAGTATGCTAAGTACGGTATCAGGGTTAGCCATACCTATCCTAAGTACGTACCTCCCCTTAACCTTGCCCAGGATCTCTCTAACGAGGTCGGGTAGCCTCAACCCTATGTCGAGTCCGTAGCACCCGGAGTCCTGGGCTGCTAGTTCAATCTCGACAGCACCCTTCCCAACGGCCTCCTCAATAGCTCTCACTATAGTTTCCGCTCTATAGGAGCGCAGTCTCCTCCTAGCTATCTTAGTTATACAGAAGGAGCACTGACCCAGACACCCCTCAGCAATCGGCACAGCTGCTACGACCCCCTCTACGTATGGCTTTAGGTAGGTAGTATCCCTCTCTCCTAGGATTAGGTCCTGCCCACTCTCTACTGCTTCCAAAAACTTTGTGATATTCTGGGGTGAGACCAGAACCACCTTGGGAGATATCCTCTTAATTGTGTAGGGCTGTGCCGCAGCCATACAACCAGTTACTACAATACGCTTAGAATCACCGAAGAGCCTGTAAAGCTCCTGCAACCTCCTCAGCATCCTGACCTCGGTATCTAGGCGAACAGTGCAAGTGTTAACTACGACGATCTCAGCCTCCTCAGGGGTCTCCGCTATCCCATACCCTTTCTCCAAGGCCAAGCTCTTCATCAAAGCTGTATCAGCCTTATTAAGGGTACACCCGTAAGTCTCGAAATATATCAGCCCCCTCGAAGCCCTGAGCGGGCTCTCTGCCTCCACTATGCTACTACCCTACTCTAATAATACCTAGAGTGCGTTACTTAAGGTTAAAGAGCCGGAGAGCTTCACAACCGAAAGCCTCGCCCTTTAGAGCGGGGAAGAGGTCAGACCTAGGGTTGAGTAAAGCCGGAAAAGCCTACCTGAACTGCAGCGGTATTACTGCGTTTTAAGCCTAGCCCTAGGCTCTACTTGCTAACGTGACAGTTTAACCTCCTTCCCCAGGAGTCTATAGGGTATCTGGGTGCCGGTGAAGGTAGTTAAGGTATTAAGGGAAGAGCTGGAGACCTATATAGAGGATATGACCCAGAGGGGGTTCACCTGTAGAGAGATAGATGTGGGGGAGTATAATTGCGTTAAAAAGATTAACGAAGTTCAGGACTACATAGTAGTACTTCTCACACCTCCCATACGTAGCTAGAGGTGAACTCAGTTTTAGGTAGTAGAGCAATACCGTGTTTGAACCCTTCTTCAACCTCTCAGCTGAGGTCTGAACTCCAATAGAGAGTTCTGGACCAACCTATAGTAGGAACTACGTGCTTCAAGTTTTTAACTAATTCCGCAGTAGCTACGGCTGTGGGGAGGGCTCTGGCTGAGGTAGACAGCGTTATACCTATACCGAGGATCGCGGAGGTTCTGAAGGCTCTGGGTGTAGTTATGCTAATGCCTCCTCAGGCTGAGGCCGTTAGGAGGGGTCTACTTAGCAAAAACTCCAACTTAGTGGTGGTGTCTCCTACGGGAAGCGGTAAGAGCCTGGTAGGTTACATAGCCATCCTTAAGTCTGTCCTGGAGGGCTTGAAGGGGGTTTACCTAGTCCCCCTTAAGAGTATTGCGGGGGAGAAATTCGAGGAGCTTGATGTTCTGTGCCACGAAGCTGGTTGTAAGGTATGTATAACCACGGGGGACTACGACCAACCGTCTGAGTGGCTCTCAGAGTGTGACGTTATTGTAGCAACTTACGAGAGGTTCGACTCATTACTAAGATTGAAGCCTAGCTGGATAGGTAGCGTTGGTACCGTAGTAGTAGATGAGGTACACAACGTAGGTGACCCGGAGAGAGGGCATGTTGTGGAGCTTATCGTAGCTAGAGCTTTGAGGAGGGGGTTTAGAGTGATCGGCTTGGGAGCTACTGTTGGGAATCCCGAGGAGCTTGCTGAGTGGTTGAATGCCGAGTTAGTCTACAGTAACTGGAGACCTGTTAAGCTTATCGAGGGATACTACAGCAGTAGAAGAAAGACCATAGTGTTCGAGGACGGACGTGAGGAGGTTGCAACTGAGGGACTCGAGGTTTACCTACTGAAGAAGGCCCTTGAAGAGAATTACCAGGTCCTGATGTTCAAGCACTCAAGGCATTACGCCGAGGGTTTAGCTAGACAACTGGCGTCAGTCTCCCGGGAGCGCTGTGATGACCTAGCTGAGGAACTACTCAACCTCGAAATACCGAGAGTTGAGGTGGATAGCCTTAGGTACGTAATTAGCAGGTGCGTAGCTTACCACCACGCTGGACTGTCCCTAGGGACTAGGAAGTTCGTCGAGAGGAGTTTTAGAGGAAGAAAGCTGCGTGCAGTTACGGCAACACCTACGCTAGCTGCAGGTGTGAACCTACCGGCTCGAAGGGTAGCTGTAAGCATAAGGAGGTATGAGGAGGGCTATGTGAAAAGTCTTAGCATAGCTGAGTACAAGCAGATGGCCGGTAGAGCTGGTAGACCCGGCCTAGACCCCTACGGTGAAGTAATCATATCCGATGCTAGAAGTTCTGAGGAGGCTCTTAGGTACATTAGGAGTCCTCCGGAGCCTGTCACCTCTGTCTTGAAATCTGAGAGGGCTTTAAGAATACATACGCTCTCCTTAATAGCCTCAGAGGAGGCTACCGATCTAGGTTCCCTAACAGAATTACTCAAGCTAACCCTAGCGTATAGGCAGTTGGGGGAACAGCTCGTTAAGGATGTAGAGAAAGCCTTAAGGCTCCTAGAGAATATGGATATGGTTTTAGCTGGGGGTACGTTGAGACCTACTAAGTTAGGTAAAACCGTTACATCGCTGTATGTAGACCCACTAACAGCCTGGATGGTGCTAGAGCATCTAAAGGAAAGACCTGGTAGGGGGCTGTACGACATATACTACCTAACCCTCATAGCGCTTACCCCCGACTTTCCTAGGGTTAGGCTCGGTAGTTTGAGGTCTAGGGAACTCCACTCTACTCTAGAAATCCTAGAGGAGGGGGAGCAGATACCGTTACCTGGGTGGGCGGATGATTACGATGTACTAAGAGCTCTGAAAGTAGGTCTAATACTTCGTGACTGGGTAGAGGAGGTTAAGGAGGATACCATAGCTGAGAAGTACGGGATAGGTGTAGGAGACCTCGTAGTTATAGTTGACTCAGCTCAATGGCTCCTCTACGCCTCTGGAGTTATATGCGGTGTTGAGGGTCTTACAGACCACGCGAGAAGGTTAGCTACCTTAAGTAAGAGGGTCGAAACCGGTGTTAGGGAGGATGCCTTAGAGTTGGTCCAGGTAAAATGGATAGGTAGGGCCAGAGCTAGGAAGTTAATTGCCTCCGGGATAAAGACCCTGAAGGACTTAGCTAACAGTAGCCCCGAAAGGGTAGCGGAAATATGCGGCATGGGGGTTAAGCAGGCCGAGGAGGCGGTTGAACACGCTAAGGAGCTCTTATTTAAAACTCGGAGTATGCTACCTAGCTAAGGTAGGCTATTTCGTAGCTGATGCCTAGTTTATAAGTTCTGATCCGTTATTGGTGTGAATGAGGGGCTGTGCCCCGACGAGGTGGGGTAGCTCCCGAGAGGTGCGTACCATCCACCCCAATACCCTGTGACCCGCTCTAGAGGTAGCAGCTACCTATGGAGGGGTGGGTGAGGAGGAAGTCCCTAGGTGCGATGAGTAAACGTGAACATATAGGAGCGAGCACCTAGGACAGACGGTTACTTCGAGCTTGACTGAGTTAGTTAGGGTTTAATCGGTGGATTTAAGGAGTAAGGTGTTCTCAGCACCGGCTACTGCTAGCTTATTAAGCATATCGGGATCAGATACCTCTATCGAGATCCTGCTAAGAACTCTACTCACAGCCTCAGAGACGCTAACTCTACCTAAGTCTATGACCTCCCCCAGGACGTAGAGTTCCGCACTTTCACCTCTCTCCACGACTACGTTTACTCTCAGGTCGTAGTCCGAGAGTTCTCTGACTATCCTCCTCAGCTTAGCTAGGTAGCTCTCACTATTTCTCGCAGGTACTTTAGCTATGAGTGTTAGGGAGTTCACATACACCACGTAGGTAACTCTATGCTCAGCTTGCTAAAAAGGCTACAGCTCAAACAAGCACCCCACTCAGTTGTAAGTACTTCAACCGGAGAACTTAATCCTTCGCGAACTTGAACGCCCTGCAAATAGCTTTGACGGAATGCTATGTACTGCCTCCCTTAAAAGCTCTACCCTGGAGAGCTCTCTGAAGGGGTCTGAACAGGGTTACCAGAGCGCTAGCCGAGATCTCGGCCTTTACCTGGTCCTTGAACGTGCTTGTACTCCTCCTTAACGAATTAGATACCCCTACAGTACTCCTAGCCTTCATTCTATACACCCTTCTACGCACATTAAACAGTGCGAGGATCCCCGTAGCTACTATAAGATTGGGTAAGGTTGGCGGGGATTTCTACGATGTTGTAGAGTGGGAGAGGGGGGTCTCTGTAGTTAAGGTTAAGTTTGGTGGTAGTACCTTCATTGAGATCTACCTATCGCTAACATCCGCTGTCTTCCTGGTTCTATCAATTACTCCAGCAGTGTGGACTATACTAAAGCTCGGGACTTACTACGTAGAGTTAGTTATACTCCTCACCATCTCGATCATATTCTACCGCTTTAACTCCAGTTACCTAAGAAACGTCGGGATATCCGTATCTACAGTTCCGTCAGTACTATACTCCACCACCGTTAGTGCGTACCTAGCGCATTCCCTAGGTAGGGGCGTAGGCCTACCCCTAGCTCTAGCCACGAACACCCTCTCCATTCTAATAGGTTGCGACCTACTTACACTAAAATACTCAGCCCTGGGTAGTAGATCCATTACTATAGGCGGTTTAGGACTGTACGATGCTGTAGTGCTAATACCGTCGCTCTCACACCTAATAGCACTACTACTGACATAGGGCCTCACACTCCTCACTCAATGGGGTGAGCTTCGCACTTATAGGTGTTACAACACTTGAATGGCTACTACAATACCTCGCCAATGGTAAATGATCTACAGCTGGGGGAATAGTCCCTCACGGCAGGTAGGAGGTTGAAGCACCTTACTAAGTGCTAACCCTCTAAAGAGGTACCCCACCACCTCGTTAACTATGTTAGTTAATCATTCCAACGCTTCCTGGACGCTCGAGCGATTCTAGTTAAAGGGGTTCTGTACTACTGCTCTGAAATTTCGTAAAGAGTGGTGGTAGGCCGGGAGAACTTAACCACACATTAACGACGAAACTCTCCTACTCTACTTTGGTGGAAGACCGAGGAGTTAAGTCCTTCGGAAGAGGAGGTTTTAAATGAACCCTCACTGGGAAAACCTAATATTTCGCATAACTAGGAGTTTACGGACCGGTGCATCTGCATGATCGTAGAGCCTTATCGAGATGTCTGTAGGGGGAATTCTATATGCATCGTCGAGAGGTTTAAGGCTCTCCTAGAGTCAGGGTACCAGCCCGATCCTCTGGAGGTTCGCGAGGTCTCATCACTGCTGGGTGAGCCCACTAAGAAGGTGGATGTTTTCAATAGTAAGTACTTAGACGTCTTTACTAGACTTCTGCAGAAGAACTGTATTTACCAGGGAGATGTAGCACTCTGCATATACTCCTGGAATCCCAGGGCCCGCATTAGGTATTTCCCTATTGCACTAGATGCTACTGGAACTATACTACTCTTTGAGAAGGAGATGCCCCAGGTGGTAGCGTACCCAACACATAGGGCCCACGATATAGCACTTGGCGAAACCCTGGTCCACAAACCTGAGGAGGTTAAGGTGGCTGAGGTGACAGCTAGAGTAGACGGGTTTCAGATCACCTTCTACTACAACCCCCTAATAAAGAGGTGGGTCCCTGCAACACGCTACGTACTCCACAACATGAGGTATGTTGGGAGCAGGCTTATTACCGGAGGACTGGAAGAGGTTATAAACCCCTATGCAAAGATAGCCGACCTCGTAGCTGAGAAGGAGAGTATCTACGATAAGCTTAGAGGATATGAGGGTTGGACCTTCACTTTCGTTCTAGAGGCTCCCGAACCAGCTATACTTAGACCCAACGTTGAGCTCTACAGGTATGAGGAATTCAAACTCTACCTACTTAACGCTAGGAGATATGACGGGCTCTTACTAACTGTACGTGAGTCCTCTGAGATAGTTAAGGCACCTCACATTCCCATTGAGGAGGTCTCCATAGGTACATCTGAGGAGTTGGAGAGGTACATAAGTAAGTGGTCCAAAGACCTCTACGTTAGGTCTAGGTTCATCAGGTACGCAAACCAGGACCCATTCAGACCCTACACCGTGGAGGTGGGGTCTAAGCTCTACGAAGATGCTGTAGCTGTAAAGTTTAGTTCCAGCCCTAAGTCCCTGCTTATACTGGCATCCTACGGCTTTGCTAACGAGGCCGTCAACCTACTGGTAGACTACAGGGACCTTAGGGAAGTTGGGAGACACTTGTGCAGCCTGTACTTCGAGCTTAAGGAATACCTAGCTAAAGCCCTAGAGGTAGGTATTTTAGGGGGTCTACTCGAACGTCTTAGACTACCCGGAGAGCTCCTAGGGGAAGTGGAAAAGGCTAGGAGGACAGGTGATGTGGATAGGCTTGCCAGGAAGGTTGCAGCGAGCTTAGCTGCGGATAGTATTTATCAGACTAGGGATAGGCTACTCGAGTTCCTAACAGCTCTTAAAAACAGCCTCCGCCTAACTACACACCTAATTAACGCGGAAGGTTAACGTACTTGAATACTCTGTATCTAGCTATACCCCGGTTCCTTAAGACCTCCTCCCAGTTCTCGCCGGGGTATGCGAAGACAGCAATTAGAGCTATGGGTGTGGAGCTGTTCTTCTTGACTAGTGCTATAGAAGCCTCAAGTACTTCCCTATTGTGTAACATAAGCGTTGCAAGTACCACACGGCCCTTCCTGGGTAGGCAGTTCTTACTGATTGCTAGGAAGTTCAGGGATAGGGAGCTGTCCCTGTAGTACTCAACTAGGGCCTCACCTATGGAGACAAGTCTAGAGGTTACACATACATCACTCCTAGCCCAGTGAGCTATAACCGCACCGAGAACCCCGGACTCCTCCGGAAAGGCTAGAACAGCATCGAACTCCACCCCCTCCAGAGCCTCCATAGCTTCAAATGCTATTAGGTCTAGGAACCCTATGTTCTTGACGACTTCCCATATATCGCTGACGCTCTTGATCCTCTCGAAGTTTCTCTCCAAGGCGCTCTCGATCAGCCTCTTCTCTCTAATTAATCGTAGAATCCTCCTGGCAGTCCCCTCCTCGGGAGTCGTTAAGAAGTTTGTGTACCTCCAAAGTACTTGGTAAGGTAGACCTAACATCTCCTCAAGCTCCTTGAACGTGTAGAACTCCTTTAAAGCGGAGAGAAGCTTCATAGTTAAGACTTTAATGTCTCTTCTTAATACTTGAGGTTCCTCTATCTCGCTCACTCTTACCTTAGCACCCTACTGAAGTAGGTCACGAGAAGCCTTTTATACACTACCGCGGCCGGTTTCACGCACACCGATGGATGAGGTTAGCTAGAAAATCACCTATCACCTACTAGCTTTAAGACTTTTTAACCTTAATACTGAACCAACCTCGGGCGGGGGTGCCCGAGCTAGGTCAAAGGGGGCGGGCTTAAGGCCTTCCAGCACCGGTTGGAGACCCGCTGGCGTAGGCCTGCGTGGGTTCGAATCCCACCCCCCGCACCAAAGCCTGCTATTACTATGCCTCAAGATAGGCTATTACGATCGTCGATGAGTTTAAATAAATGTAAATAGCTGTGAATACCTAACATTATGGAGTGGTGTTTGAATACTCCTGCTCTCATTATTAGTCTCCAGATAATCCGCTCTGCAGCGACTCAGGGACTCAGATGGGACCCCATGGCGTTGAGCTCGACGGGCACCTGTGGGGTGCGGGTGAAGCTAGTGAGCCCGTACCGAGGTGCAACCCCGCTAACGGTACCCGGATGGTATCTGTGTGTACCTATAATTCCGTTAGCGGGGAAACGCTAGTATTACCCGCAACAGCAGAGTGTAGATGCGGGGAGAACGTAACTTGGAGATGTTTTGTGGCGGGCCCGAGGGGATTTGAACCCCCGACATCCGGCTTCCCCGGCGTTACCGAAGGGAATACCCTTTAGGAGGCCGGCGCTCTATCCTGGCTGAGCTACGGGCCCCCATAGTATATACTTCTAGTGCAGCGCTTTTAAACTAAACACCGTAGCTCCGACATCCCTGAAACCCCCCGTGCTAGTGTAGTCTAACTCCTTCCCTAGCTAGACTGAAAGGTGGTGCTACGTAGTAGCATAGTCCCTTCATTAGTGCGTCTCTGACGGGCTTGCCGAGACCTGGTTCGTGGACTACTACCACCAACGACTTCTTGATAAAATACCCCAGTACCCTCCCCGAGAGAGAAGCTAGTACGTTATCTAACTTCGAGGCCAGCTCCGGTGTTAGAAAACCCACTTCAGCTGAGAACCACCTAGAGACCTCTAAGAACGTGTGTAAACTAGGTCTTGAGAGAAAGCTTGAAAGTGCCCTGCGACCGACCTCTATGAAAGTTCTCCAGTACCTTTCTAGCATTTCCCTAGTTGTAAGCCTCCTACTCAGTAACCCTATGGAGATCTCCACATCCTCCTCCACCGGTATCCTTACCGCCTCACCATAACCTGGAGGACCCGGTCTGCACCTAAGGACGAGGCCCCCTCCGGTAAGCTGGCAAATAACGTCTCCTAGACCTCCTCCGGTATCGAGCTCTATCTTATGGGCTAGTAAGCCCACGTTACTCATACTAGGGTCTGACCCCTCTGTTAGACTTAGGTATGCGTAAGCTAGAGCTATAGCTACGGCCCCACTAATAGCCGAACCAGCACCTAGAGGTATCGGAGAATTACCGTATAGTGTGATTCCGCGTCTTCTGAGGTACTCTGAGACCTCGTGATAGTTCTCTAGGTACACTCCATTAATTGACGGTGACCCGCTACCCCAGGATATCCTGAAGACTGCTGGAGGGTAGAGGGTTAGGCTAGCACCTAGGGAACCTGTATCGAGGTATGAAGTACCCCTGACCGGGACCCAGAAACCGCTTACGTTAAGGGGGACCTCTAGTAGTGTCAACCCCGACTCCTTTCTCTAATATACTTCACCACGTAGTCGAGTACCCTCCTCGCTACCTCAACCTTCCGTGTCTTGCTAACAAATTCTACGGTACCTGAGCTATCGATTATGGCAACCTCGTTATACTCGGATGAGAAGCCTATATCGGGTCTACTTATATCGTTGGCTACGATGATGTCGAAACCCCTCTTTGCTAGCTTATCCCGGGCCTTCGAAATCAGCTCACTAGCGTTCCCTTGCGCGAATTCCGCTGCGAAACCTACTAGAAGACCTTTAAACACAGACCTAACCTCTAGTGATATCTTAGGTGTAGGGACTAGGGTTACCTTAAGCTCATTGATATCGCTACTCACTTTTCCTTCAAAAGTATGCGGGAACCCGAAGTCAACGGGGGCTGCCGCTAGGATGACTACATCGTAGCTACTCCTCGAAAGCTCCGCTAGAACTGCTTCTAGCATTTCCTTGGTCGATACTACGGCTACGGACCTTACGTAGTAGGGTACCTCTACACTTAGCGGTCCGCGGACTAGGGTTACTTCAGCACCCCTGAAGTAAGCCTCCTTGGCTATAGCCACGCCCATCTTACCGGAGCTAGCGTTAGTTAGATACCTAACCCTATCCATATACTCCCTAGTTGGACCTGCCGTAACTAGGATGCGGATACCTTTAAAGTCCTTACCCCTCAGAGTCGACGCTTCTGTAGCTATAACTATATCCTCGATCGGTGGGTACTTAGCCCTACCCTCCTCCACATATGGAGGTACCACGGTGATACCCATATCCTCGAGCTTCTTTAAAGCCCCGGAAATCGGTGGGGACTTTATTAAGCTGTAGTGTGCTGCCGGGACGACCACCACGGGTTTCCCAAGTCCTAGGAAGGACTGTGCTAGTACCGTTACGGAAGTGTCGGAGATTCCGTAAGCGATCTTAGCTATAGTGTTAGCCGTTGCTGGGGCGATTACGTAGACATCGCAGAGCTCGGCTAGAGCTATATGTCCTACCTCACCTGAGAACCTCACGAAGACGTTATTACCTGTAGCCCACTCGAAGAGCCGTGGGTGGATGTACCTAGCGGCCTCGGGGCTCATTACTACGTGAACATCAGCCCCCAACCTTATGAGCTCCCTAGCTAGGTCTAGGCTCCTGTACATGGATACGGACGAGGTCACCCCCAGGGCTATGGACTTACCGGCGAGGGACTTACTAAGCTTACCCCTAATATCCTCCACGGGATGGCGTGGGAGCCTCCTCAGCAGTACCCCCAGATTTGGAGAGCCTAGAATTAAAATATGGAACGGAACCACATCACGCTGCTTAGACCCCGAAGGGAGTTTGCTGGCGGAGCTGCTCCGGGGTGGGGTACTCGGGATCTAGCTGCTGGGACGAGTTAAGAACTTAAAGCTCTGGTAGATCGTAGTCAGCGAGGTTTGAGAGGGGTTTGAGCAGGGGGGTTCCCGCTAGGGTAATAGCTATTAGCGGTACCCCAGGTGTTGGTAAGTCTTTGATAGCGAGACACCTAGCCGAAGCTCTCGGTGCGGAGGTTATTGAGCTCAGCGAGGTCGTCCTCAAGGAGCTTCTCTATGTGGGTTACGATAGTGAGACCCTTAGCTACGTTATAGACGAGTCCCGCGTGAAGGAGTACGTAAGGACCTTGGCCATGAAGAGGGGTGTGGTTATAGTTGTTGGACACTACAGTGAGATAGTAGATGACGATATCCTGGAGAAGCTCTTTGTAATAAGGCTGAACCCCGTCGAGCTTCTCGAAAGACTTAGGAGGAGGGGTTGGCCCCCGGCTAAGGTACTGGGCAACGTCGAGGCAGAGCTGATAGGAGTATGCACAGCTAACGCACTAGCTGAGCACCCGCGAAGTAAGGTATGCGAAATCGATGCTAGCGGTAGGGGACCTGAGGATATCTCGAAGGAGGTCATCGAGGTACTTCAGGGAGTTAGGGAGTGTAGGGTATTCGTGGACTGGCTTGAGAGGGAGGACGTAGTACGTAGCTTACTTAGCTCCGGGGTCCTGTCTCTCCAGGAGTAGGACTACACCCGTTGGAAGCTATGCAGGGAAATTCGCGTAGTAATCCTACCGCGGCTACGCTCTTTCTCACAATATTAGCTACCTAACCTAGGGCTCCTTAGGTGTGGGTTGTGGGGGTGTGTGGGATATGCGGTACTAGATCTAAGATTGTGAGTAGTTTCATAGGTGCGTGCTCTAACTGCCTCAGAGTCCACGGTCCTAAGGCTCTTGAGCCAGCCCGCTCCACCCATAGGAGTTACAGGCGTGAACTAGGACTACCTGAGGAGGTTCCCCGGGGAGGTGGCGTTAGGTGCGGTTTATGTGTTAATGAGTGTGAAATACCCCAAGGCTCTACGGGTTACTGCGGGTTCTGGCGTAACCTAGGCGGCAGGCTATCTCCGATTACTGGAAGACCCGACGTCGGCCTAGTTATGTGGTACTACGACCCACACCCCACTAACTGCGTCGCCGGTCCAGTGTGCCCGGCTAATACCTCTAGGGGGTACCCGAAGTACACCGCATTTAGGGGTATTGAGGTTGGCTACTATAATCTAGCAGTCTTCTACTTCGCCTGTAACTTGGATTGCCTCTTCTGTCAGAACTGGGAACATAAGAGCGTACTCGTAAATGAGTACGCTAGGAGGAGGTACTTTAAGTCCGTAGAGGAGCTGGTCGAAGCCGCCCTCAACCCTAGGGTAACCTGCGTGTGCTACTTCGGTGGTGATCCGGGTCCCCAGGTGGTTCACGCCCTCGCAGCCTCACGTAAACTACTATCTGAAGCTCCCTCCGGGTCGGTTAAGAGGGTTTGCTGGGAGACCAACGGTCTCGAGAATCCGAAGATTATGGAGAGCATGGCTGGGGTGAGCTTAGTATCCGGGGGGATAGTTAAGATCGACTGGAAGGCGTGGACCCCAGAGATCTACGAGGCCTTAACCGGTGTGGACGGACGTAAGGCTGTAGAGAGGGTGAAGACCAACGTAAGGATAGTAGCTAGGTTGGCTAAGGAGAGGGAGGAGCCTCCACTACTTACGGTGAGTACCCTACTGGTACCTGGTTACGTAGATGCTTACGAGGTTGGTCAGATAGCTAACTACATAGCCTCGGTAAACCCCCGGATACCTTACGTACTCCTAGCCTTCCACCCAGACAATATCCTCAGAGACCTGCCGAAGACCAGTAGGCGGCACGCCGAGGAGGCCTATGCCGAAGCTCGCAAAGCGGGGCTTGAGGAGGTCTACGTGGGTAACGTATGGCTTCTAGGAGATTACTACTGAGGCGGGACCCCAGTATCAACTCCTAGCCCTGGCTAAAGCCCTCCTAATGTCTAGAGGTAGTTCACCGTAGTCTACGACCACGTCCTTTACATCCTTAAAGGCCTGGTGCTCTAGGAGATTCCACTCCTCCTCTCTATCTTCGATCGTGTACTTACCCTTAAGGACTTTGTGTAGCACTACGTACCTAGTTCGCGGTCCTGCTACTATCTCTACCACCCCCTCGACACCCCCCTTCCTAAACCTGTAGACAGCTTCGCGGCTAACTCTTATCACAGCTACCCCTAGGTCCTCTAGAGGTCTAGGATAAAAGCATTAAAGCTCTCTTAGAAAGTAGGACTTCGGAGCCGATGATGTGTACCCGGCAAGTAGGTACCGATGCCTTATCAGCGTTACGCTGAGGTCACTCAATCACCTACCGTAAGAGTCCCGTCTGGCTCTAGTGCCGGGTTCTAGAAGACCCCTACCTGGGGCTGCATAAAAGCTTAAATAGAAGAGTTTTATGTAAGATCTACGGGAGTGTAAAGATGGCGGAGAAGGCTAAGGCTGCTATAGTACCAACTCAGGGTATTCCAGTCCTAATACTCAAGGAGGGGTCTACTAGGACGGCCGGCTTCGAGGCCCTGAGGAACAACATGATGGCTGCTATAACGATAGCTGAGATGCTCAGGACCACGTACGGACCTCGCGGTATGGACAAGATGCTTGTAGACACTATAGGCGACGTTACGATAACTAACGACGGTGCTACCATACTCGATAAAATGGATGTCCAGCACCCAGCTGCCAAGATGCTTGTCCAGATTGCTAAGGGCCAGGACGAGGAGGTTGGCGACGGAACTAAGACATCGGTAATCTTCGCTGGAGAGCTACTTAAGGCCGCTGAGGAGCTATTAGAGAAGAACGTTCACCCGGTCGTAATAGTTAACGGATACAAGAAGGCCTTAGAGGAGGCAAGTAGATATGCACAGGAGCTCGCAGAGGATGTTGACATCCAGGACTTTGAAACCTTAAAGAATATAGCCTCAACAGCCTTAACAAGTAAGGCTGTGCACGGTGTTAGGGACTACTTCGCAGAGATAGCTGTAAAGGCTGTTCTGCAGATAGTTGAAGAGAGGGGGGGTAGGAAGTACGTAGACATCGATAACGTCCAGATAATAAAGAAGCACGGAGGCTCCCTAGCCGATACGAAGCTAGTATACGGTATCGTATTAGACAAGGAGGTAGTCCACCCAGGTATGCCTAAGAGGGTTGAGAGGGCTAGGATAGCCCTACTAGATGCTCCGCTAGAGATAGAGAAGACTGAGATAGACGCTGAGATAAGGATAAGTGACCCGGAGCAGATGAGGAAATTCCTGGAGGAGAAGGAGAACATACTGAAGGAGATGGTCGATAAGATAGTGTCTGTAGGTGCTAACGTTGTTATATGTCAGAAGGGTATTGATGACGTAGCTCAGCACTTCCTAGCTAAGAGGGGTATACTAGCTGTTAGAAGGGTTAAGAGGTCGGACATGGAGAAACTTGAGAGAGCTACTGGAGGTAGGATAGTAAGCAACGTAGAGGACCTCACCGAAAACGACTTAGGCTACGCTGAGCTAGTAGAGGAGAGAAAGGTTGGAGAGGATAAGATGGTGTTTGTGGAGGGTACTAAGAATCCGAAGGCAGTGAGCATAGTCATTAGAGGAGGCTTAGAGAGAATAGTTGACGAGGCTGAGAGGGTGTTTAGAGACGCTCTCAGCGTTGTAGCAGATGTAGTGAAGGTGCCGAAGATAGTCTACGGAGCTGGAGCATTTGAAATAGAGTTAGCCAGGCACATCAAGGGGTACGCGAATAAGGTCGGCGGTAAGGAGTCCTTGGCAATAGAGGCCTTCGCTAAGGCTCTAGAAGGTATAGTGGCAACCCTAGTAGAGAACGCCGGTCTAGACCCGATCGAGAAGCTAAGCGAGCTAAGGAGGACTCATAGCCAGCCAGGCGGCAAGTACTACGGAATTAACGTATTTACTGGAAACATAGAGGACACCAGGAAGATGGGGGTCATAGAGCCCCTTGTAGTCAAAATCAACGCCATTAAGGCCGGTACTGAGGCTGCCACTATGATACTGAGAATAGATGACGTAATAGCAGCATCGAGAGCTAAAGAGGAGAAGAAGGAGGAAAAGAAAGAAAAGAAAGAGGAGGAGTAGGTAAAGCCTAAGTAAGTTTTTCCTTAAAACTTAAAGCCACGCCCTTCTAAGGATGGAAAGCTTATAGCCTTTCCCTGATTGGTAGTTCCCGGTGATGAGGTTACATGGATGTGGTTACCCCTAAGCCCTCCACGGGGATGCGGGGTAGGCAACTACGTAAACTGGTTAAGATGAAGGGAGCTCGGCCCTCCTTACTGCCCCGCAGATGATAGATGTAGAGAACCAGTGAACCACCCTAAGGGGGATCCAGCCCTTTGAAACATCCTAAAACCTGATTCCTCCCTTGGGGGGTGTCTCAGCTCTTTACTAGCTGAATAACTAGGTCAGCTATGTGTTCGGCGGGGTTTATCCCAGTAGCTCTTGCGAATCCTTCCCACTGTGGTGTTGCGTTAACCTCGTAGATTACGTACCCCTCGTCAGTCTCCCCTATATCTACGCCTGAGTACAGTAGGTTCAAGGTCTTAGTAGCTCTTAATGCTACTTCAGCCAGCTCTGGAGTGAGCTCCATAGCCTCAGTTCTAGCACCTTGAGAGACATTGGTCTTCCACGTACCCTCTGGACAGTAGCGGTACATAGCACCCAGGACCTTATCCCCTATGACGATTACTCTAATATCCCTCTCGTATTTACGCGTATACTTCTGTACGTATATCGGGAGGCCGTGCATCTGGAGAAGTCTTCCTACATTGTACACCATATCCGGGTCGCTAGCTAGAATACTACCATAGCCCATACTACCTACTAGTGGTTTTATGACGACTCTACCCCACTTCTTAGCTATCTCAACAGCATCAAAAACGTCCTCTACAACGGCAGTATCCGGTACTGAGAGACCCGCTCTCCTTAGTTCCATCAGTGATAGGTGCTTGTCACGTGCTTTTAGGATGGACTCTATGGGGTTTACTACGAGAACTCCAAGGCCTTCCATCTGCTTTAAAACGTTTACGCGACGGAGGAGTGTTTCAAGAGTAGCAACGCTACCCAAACCCCTAACTACCGCAACATCTAAGTCGTCTAGTCGAACATCTGCTCCAACACCTACCCAGCTACCAGAGTTTGAGATGTAAGAAGTTAACCTTGAAAGCCTTAGGTAGACCACCTTAACGGCCCTCTTCATGAAGGCCATCATAAGTTGTCTACTACTAGATGTAGGTACCGGTGCTTCGTGTATTATAGCTACCTTCATCCGGTCTAGCCACCATAAGGGTTCCGGATTCGGAACTTTTTAACTACAGCCCCTGCGAGTAACACATTAGCTGAACACGGATCAAAGCTGGGAAAAGTTTATAAACACCTAACGAGCCAGTATCTGAGGTGAGATGGAACGAAGTTTTGCCCCAAGTGTGGTACGGTAATGATTCCCCAGCGGAGTGGTGACACGTACGTCTATAAGTGCCCTAACTGTGGCTACGAGGAGAGGTCCGGTCGTGGAGGCGGTTACAAACTCTCGGGTAAACCCAGTACTGGGGGTAGGGTTAAGACCACCTCAGTGGTCAGCGAGGGTCGTGGTGCTGGTAGGAGTCAGGAGGAGATAGAGCAGGAGAAGGAGGAATTCTACGAGATATTCCTCGACTTGCTTAGTGAGGAGGAATCCGGAGGGGAGGAGACGTAGGAAATCTAAGAGCTCCGCACCGAGAGGTCTTCCCAAGTTCGTTGAGACCTAGATAACCCCATAGGTAGCTTAATGAGCGTTATGTGAAGTGCGTTGTAGATATATTAAAATAACTTCCCTCTAACTTGGAGGTCCTGGGGGATGTCCCGCTTAGAGTTAATAAGTTACGAGGAGGCTCTAAGGAGACTACTTGAAGAGGTTAACGTAGAGATAGCTAGTGAGGTAGTAGACCTCACCAGCTCGGTGGGTAGGTATTCGTACAGAGACTATGTATCAAAAGTTGATGTACCTCCGTTTAATAGATCCGCGGTAGATGGCTTTGCAGCATCTTTCGCGGACATCGTGGGTGCTTCTGAAGGAAGCCCGGTTTTACTTAAGGTTATCGGGTCTGTAGACGTAGACTCGAATGAAGTACCTGCAATACGTCGCTCTGAGGCGGTTCGAGTCTCGACGGGAGCTCCCATACCTACGGGTGCCGACGTCGTTATCCCTATAGAGTACTGTAGAGTAGTTGGGGATAGGGTCTACGTTTACCGAAGCTATCCTAGATACGCTAACATCTCATTTAAGGGGGAGGACCTCCGTGCTGGCGATATAGTAGTGCGTAGGGGTACTAGATTGAGACCGTGGCACGTAGCCGCTCTAAAGGCTTCAGGTTACGAGGAGGTAGAGGTCTTTAGGGATGTTAGAGTCTCCGTAGTCAGTACTGGAAGCGAGTTGGTGAAGGGGGTTATACCTAACTATACCCTCCCTCTGGTAGTCTCGTATATAGTTGAACTTGGGGGAGAAGTAGCCTTAACGTACGTAGTACCGGATAGTGTAGGGGATATAGCTACGGCTGTTGAAAGATCCCTAGGAATTTCGGATGTTGTTATAGTAACCGGAGGTACGTCGGTAGGTGATAGGGACCTAAGCTCTAGGGCTTTGGAATCCCTGGGACGTGGTAGAAGGGTATTCCACGGCGTTAGAGTAAGACCTGGTAGAACCTGTGGAGCATACGTTATCGATGGAAAACCCGTTCTATTAGTGTCAGGGCTTCCAGTAGCCGCCTACATAAGCCTAGAGCTATTCCTTAGACCGCTGATCTACAAGCTCTTCAATGGTATACCTGAACCTAAGCCCACCGTCCGCGGTAGGCTTACCAGGAGGTTACCAAACGAACCAGGTTTTAGGTCATTCTACCGTGCCGTAGCCTGTATTGAGGGGGGTGAGGTGCTTATAGTACCTCTAAGGCTTACCGGCTCCGGGATACTGTCAACCCTAATAAGAGGGAACGCTGTAGTTGAGGTACCGGAAGATAGTGAAGGCTATGAGGAGGGTAGCGAGATTATAGCTACTCTGGTAAATCCACTAGTGGATTGCTCCTCGATTAAGCCCTTCACTACGGTACCGCACGCAAACACCAACTCTCAAGCTTATAAGTAGTTTCGTGGATTTCTTTAGTTGGTGGCAGGGGGAGGTTGCAGGAATCGGTACAGAGTCCTGAGGAGGCAGGTAAGAAGAGGGATATAAAGGCTTTACTAGCAGTAATCCCTCCAGCTGAGGAGCTTAGGAAGCGGGGGAAGGTCGTTACGGAGATGAGGATTAGGCTTAAGTACAACCCCGAGGTCAAACCCGGTACTATACACCTAAACCCGGAGCTCGCTAAGGAGCTTTCTGTAGGCGATTACGCGGAGATCTCAGTACACAGGAAGAGGGTTAAACTAAAAACAGTACTTAATGAGAATGTCCCGAGAGGGGAGGTCTGGGGTAGCTCTGACTTAAGGAATGTCGGCATCGCCGATAACAGCTTAGTAACTATAAGAGCTGCAAAGCCTAGCGAACTAGGTACATAGCCCGTACGTCCCGAGGTGTTGGGCATTTAGCTCCGGTAACCTAACTATCGGGAAGGAGGAGCTTAAGCCCATAATTAGGGAGCTGAAGAAGTGGAGTGCACACGCAACTACACTTCTGTCGCTCTACATACCACCTGGTAGACCTATAAGCGATGTAGTAGGCCTACTCAGGCAGGAGCTCTCCATAACTGAGAACATTAAGCTAAAGAGGACTAGGTCTAAAGTTCAGTTCGCCTTAGAAGCTGCTATAGATAGGCTACTAAAGATACCTAAAACCCCTCCGAACGGTCTCATAGTGTTCGCTGGGGAGCACGATGAAACCGGTGAGACCATAGTCCTGGTGTTCTCCCCTCCGGAGCCTGTCAGCGTCTTCTTCTATAGAACTGACAAGTACTTCCATACCGAGTTCCTGGAGAGCATGATCGAGGAGAGCGATGTCTACGGCCTTATAGTAGTAGAGAGAGACGAGGCTACTATAGGGCTACTTAAGGGAGGTTCTATAGTAGTACTGGACGAGCTTGAAGGCTACATACCGGGTAAGCATACAAAGGGAGGCTGGTCTCAGAGAAGGTTTGATAGGATTATAGAGGAGATGGTCGAGGAGTTCTACAAGAAGGTTGCTGAGAAGGCTAATAACTACTTCGTGCCGCTACTGGAGGGTGGTAAACTTAAGGGGATACTAATAGGTGGGCCGGGTTACTCCAAGATCGACTTCATTAAAGGCTCATTCCTTGACTATAGACTTCAGAAGATTATTATTGGAGGCCCCGTCGATGTAAGTTCCCAAGGTGAGCCAGGGCTCAGGGAACTCGTCGAGAGGGCTAGGGAATTTATAAAGGAGACCAAGTACCATAGGGTCAGGGATGTACTAGAGAAGTTTAAGTACCACCTAGCTAAGGATGACGGTCTTGCAACCTACGGTGAGGCCGAGATTAGAAAAGCCTTAGAGCTTGGTGCGGTTGAGGCTCTGATAGTAACCGAAGATCACCCGAACTTAGCAGAGTTCAAGAAGATCGCTGAGGATAGAGGAGTAGAACTTGTAGTAGTTAGTGAGGACTTCATGGAGTACGAGTGGCTAAACAAGGCCTTCGGAGGAGTAGTAGCCATACTGCGCTACAGCCTTAGCAGTATTTAAACTTACCGACAACTTCGTAATGGCCTATATGTCTCAACCGCCCTCACCTCCAACTTACCGGAGTCCATCGCTTAGAAAGGGGCTACTTCTCAGCTAGATTTCCGTATTGCCATAACGGGCTTATGTCTGTAGATAGCTGAGACAGGGGGTTTCTAACTAAGATATACAATATACTCCACTACCTTGACCTATGAGCACTCTGTACCTGCTTAGGAGGGGTAGGCAGAAACCCTTACCATTCACAATGGAAAGAAGCTAGCTCTTTATAAGCTACTATTAACTGGGGGTGCTACTGATCTGTGAAACCCTATGGATATACTCTAGGAGACCTGTCGAAGTGAAGGCTGTAGAGCTGATTAGGGCCGCTACTACAGCCTGCAACTCCAATAGAGTTAGGGTAGTAGAGGAGTTCTCAGAAGGATTTCTCAGGGTTTACATTGAAACCTACTCTAAGACTTCGTGTTCAGAGCGTTTAGCTGCCTTAGTTAAGTATGTCCTAGGCGATGATATTAGGGTAATACCATCCGAATGCGGGACAGTCCCTTTATAGTAAGGTTCCTTAGGTCGTGTAATGTTGATGTTAGGGAGCTGGTTTACGAAAGGCCGCACCATTTATCTGAGGGTACGGTTGTACTGGGCATAACTAAGAACTTCCTCAGGCTACCCGTAGTTGTAAGTGTAGACGATGTTCTACGTCACTGCCTTATTGTAGGATCTACAGGCTCTGGTAAGACTAGCCTAGCTAAGAGGTTGGCCAGGCTACTGTCTAGACACGGTGCTGTAGTGGTATTAGACTGGTACGGTGAGTACTGTGATGTCGCGGATAGGGTGATAAGGATAGGTAGGGAGGAGCCTGTAGAGATCCCGGTTGAGGATCCCTTAGACGTAGTTTCATTACTGGAGGAGGTACTAGAGTTAACACCCCCACAGTCGTACCTACTAACTAAGGTACTGAGGAAGACTAGTAACGTAGAGTTTCTACTAGACTTACTAGAATCCTACGTACCTGAAGCTAGGTGGGAAATCGAAACAAAGGCCTCTCTACTTAGGAAGCTCTCGTTTCTTGTTAGGTACGGAAAGCTCCTCAGGATAGCTCCGCCAGAGAAGCTGAACAGCACGCTCCTCTCTAGGGGGAACTGTGTATCTGTAGACCTAAGCAGTCTACGAGTTCTAGAACTTAAGCGTCTAGCAGTCCTCAGTACCCTGAACTCCATTAGGTACATTCAGGAGAGGAAGCTGTTTGATGGTAGGGTATTCGTTATAGTTGAGGAGGCACATAATGTGGCCTCACGTGGGGACCTTCTAGCTAGGTACCTAGCTGAGGTTAGAAAGCTCAATATGGGCCTCATAGTGATTACCCAATCCCCAGCTGCACTAGGTTTCGAAGCTATGAATAACACCAACATTAAGGTAGTGAAGACCTTAAGATCAGCAGAGGACATACAGACCATAGCTAGGTCGATGAACCTGAGTAGTGATAGGTATTCTCTACTAAGTAGACTGGGGTTCGATGAGGCTCTAGTAGATGCACCATCTCTGAGCGAACCTATTCTAGTAGAGCTTTCGGAGATTACGTAGAGATAACTAATATACTCTTAAATACCCTACCGCAGTGTACTATAGCGAGTAGTGATGCTGAGGCTGGTTAAAGTAGAGGATGTAGTGAGAATCCCTCCGGATAAGTTCGGGGAGGATATAACTAAGGTTGCTAGTGATGTACTTACTGAGAAGTATGTGGGGACCCTTAGCCCAGACCTCGGACTTATACTCGCAGTTACTGACGTAGAGGTAGAGCCTGAGGGAACAATAATTCCCGGTGACGGGGCGACGTACCACAGGGCTATCGTAGAGCTACTAACCTTCTACCCTGTAGTCAACGAGGTAGTTACAGGTATAGTAGTTGATGTGAAGAAGATCGGACTCTTCGTTAATATAGGGCCTGTAGATGCTTTAGTACATATATCGCAGGTAAGTGACGATAGGATGATCTATAGGGAGGAGATGAGCGTACTCGAAGGTGAGGAGACTAAGGTCAGGTTTAGTAAGGGGGATGTGGTCCGCGGTAGAATAACTGCAGTATCACTATCCAGGCCATCTATTCTTAAGATAGCTATGACTATGAGACAGCCGGGTCTAGGAAAGGTATCACTAGGGTGATAGTACTTGCCTAAGCAGGTTAGGAAACCGTTTAAGGCCTGCACAAAGTGTAAGCTTCTAGTACCTCATGAAGTCGTTGTGTGTCCTTCCTGCGGTTCGAGTTCTTTCACTGAGGCGTGGTCTGGTATGGTGGTTATAGTCAATGTAGAAAGGTCTCAGCTAGCTAAGGCACTGGGTATAGTAAAACCCGGTAGGTACGCCCTAAAACTGGGGACCTAGAACACCCGCAGAATACACAAAACGGGGAACTGCGTGAGTCCCCCGCTATTGCTGCAGGTTACATTAAATCCCAGGTGGTTCTTGTGAATACCGAAGCCATTGTAGGAAGGTACTACAGGATAATTACGGCATCTCCAACGAGAGTTACCACATCTATAACATTTGTGATAGTGTTAATACTTGTCTACTCTACCTTACTAACTCTTCCAACGTTAGACGCAACTAGACTAGTCGAAGCCGTTGAGCTCTACTCCCTTGAGGTACTACTGTTCGTAGCTACATTATCGCCCCTCATAAGGACTAGGGTATTCAACGCCAGAAGGCTCCTAAACCTAACCTTCGTAACACTCCTAGCCATACTCCCAGCTGAGCTAATCCTGGGTAGATTTGGGGGCCTTGCTGGAGTGGGGCTTTCGACTGGTTCAGGCTTCCTAACGTACATCTTGGTAGCTTTCTTGAGAGTGCCCGTGGCTGTAGCTGTCTCGACGGCCTCGACGGCCTTGGCAACAACCCTAGGTAGGGCTGTAGTTAGTCTAAGCCTACCGTATGAGGTTCTAGCTACAGCCCTACTAGCATCCACAATCTCCTCAGTTACCGGAATTACGTCTATTTTCATCATAGAGAGGTGTGGCTGGAAGAGAGGGGTGTCACCTATTAAGGCTATCAGAGCTTTTACTAGGGCCTGGATCCTCGGAGATCGTGAGGCTCTGGAGGACCTATTCCGTAATTATGGAGTAAGCAGTAGGGTAAGTGTTAAAGTTGTTGTATTCTTTAGGGAGACCGGTAATCCAGTAGCACTAGTCTACCCAGGTTTTCACTTCGGCCCCTTTAGGAGTATTGGTTCGGCTAGGTTCCCCTACCTCCTAGAGGAGAGGCTGGGTCCTGTAATAGACTCCCTAATCTTCCATACCCCAGGATCGCATGAGAGGAACGTAGCTACCTATACTCAGAGCTTGGAGATAGCAGGGGCTGTCGCAGCAACGATAAGTAGTTATAGTCCACTAATAGCTAGGATGGGTCTTTGCAGACCACAGGTAGTTAGAGAGAATGGGTGGGAACTCTACGTCATTAGAGGACCGACTCTTCTCATCGGGTACCTAACGAACATTGAGAGGGGTAACGACGACCTTCCTTACAGCCTTTGGAAGCTCGGTGAGGAGATTCAGGCTGAGAGTAAATCCCTTAACCTAGTTGCGGTAGCAGACTCCCACTCAGCTAAAGGGGAGAGAGTTGGCGAATCCGAAATCCCCCACTCCCTTACTCAAAAGCTACAGAACCTCAGTAGCTGTAGTGAAGAGGGGTTCTACCTAGGTTACGGTGAGGCCTCCGGGGTTATGTGTAGAGAGCTATGCTCCGATAGAGTTAAGGTAGCTACACTCCGCTACAGTGACGGAACTAGGTACGCGATAGTCTACGTCTACGGTAATAACATGAGTGCTGAAACTAGGGAGAAGATCGTTGCTCTACTTAGGGAGAGGGGTATTGAGGAACCGCTAGTGGTAACACCGGACGACCACAGCTGTGCCGCGTCCTTCAAGGAGAAACCCTACCACGTAGTCTCAGACTGCGAGTACCTTTACCAAGCTATACTGAAGGCTCTTGATGACGCCGTAGAGAGCGAGGCACCGGCTAGGTACGTAACTCTAGAGCACATATTCTCAGATGTAGAACTGGCCGGAGATAGTGTATGGAAACTAACCCAGCTAGTGGACTCCCTCGGTAAACTAACCGCAAGACTTCTCGTAGTTACGCTAATTACGACAGGCATAGTGATACCGGCAGCACTACTCCTAACCCTCTAAAGTAGAGATAGCACTAGGTTAACCTAGAGATAGCTGCAAACCTTATAAGGTTCTACCGGGTTTTACTCAAACGGAGCCGCCGTAGCTCAGCCCGGTAGAGCGCCGGCCTCGTAAGCCGGTGGTCGCGGGTTCGAATCCCGCCGGCGGCTCCAAACTCCTCTTAAGTTCACAACCCTTCCCCACCCTAAGAGAGGTGAGAGTTTCCTAGGCGAGGAGGTTTGAGATTACATCCCTCCTGAGGTTCGACCCAAGCCCGGGCCTTCGGTCCTTTACCCCTATCTCAGTTAGCTCACCAGTCTTACTAAGGTTAAACGTTCCGCGGCGCTTAGGTCGTCGATAGGAGATCGCTTCATAAGCTAAGCCGGCTTAGGTCATTATGAATCGTACCTCACAGCCGCTGAGACTATATCTGCTGTATGACTCTAAGATTTCATTGACTTAATTTCGTGAAGGCCCGCTCTCAAACCTCCTTCTTAAGGCTATGGTGAGAAGGGTTAAGGCTAGGAGGAGCTCTCCAGTAGCGTATAGAGCTAGAAATGTTTAAAAGCCTACACTCCTTCAGTAAATTCGGTAGACCTCTAAAGCTCATACTAACACTCCCTATAACACACGTATTTCAGTATTCCAAGTTCTGTATATAAAGTCCAACGCTATTCTTTTCTACAGCTACTTGCTGAAGTCTCGCGAGTATCCCTAGGTTACCTCTATTGATACTTCCGCCCCGAGTTGCTCTTTAATCCTCTTCAATCTTCGCCTTATCTTACTTAGGTTCTTAGCCTCCTCCCTGGGGACTCTAATGGTGATCCTCTCCCCTTCGTATACTACCTCGGCTGACGGTAGGTACGACTTTATAAGGCTCTCCACACTCTTCCCCAACGTCGATGCGATTACCTTCTTAACTGGTACTACCGTAGTCTGCTCACCGAAGGTGTATATCTCGTACTCCAGCTCACCTGTTAAGGCATCCCTTACCTCAACTACGGGTCTAGCTAGGTCAGCCTCCCTGAGTCCTGTCGGTAGTCTAACCGTTATATCTAGGGCGTAGACCTTCCTAACCTGCCCCGAGTCTATGAAGATTAGGGTGTCGACTACGGATGGTAGCATACCTATATCTACCCTACCTATGAACCTCTGTATAGCGTCTATAGGTGAGGAGGCGTGTACCACCCCGACCATCCCTATACCTGCTAGCCTTAGGTCTACGTACAGCTTGAAGTCCTCGTCATTCCTCATCTCATCGAAGATCGTGTAGTCAGGTCTACTCAGTAGCAGTATGTCGTGTAGCTCCTCTGGGGAGGCGTAGACCTTGGAGTACTGGGTAGCCTGAGGTGGTAGTCTCATATCGCGCGGAGACTCCACGGTCTTAACTATCTTCCCCAACCTAACGTAGTACTCTGCAAGGGCCTGGGCGAAGGTCGTCTTCCCCATACCGGGGGCCCCGGCGATTACTATCCCCTCAGCCCTCTCCCTAAGTCTAGCTAGGAGCTTCTCAGGGAGGTTGTAGTCCTCGAGTCTAGGCCTTACTAGCGGTCTCACGGCCGTTATCTCCCAGCCATCGCTCATAGGAGGCCTAGTCACTATTATCCTATAGTCCCCTAGCTGTATTATAGTCGACCCAGGTCTCTCAATCTCTATCACAGCATCCTGAAGAGTCTTAGTAGCCTCGATTATCTCCTCCGCAAGGCCCTCTATCTCCTCCCTTGTTAAGGGAGTATCTGAGACCTTCTCTAAAGTCCACCTACCTGGGTAACCCTTCTTAACCATCGGTGGGGCCCCCTCCTTTAGGTGGACGCTCATAACGTTTCCTACGAAGTACTTCTCGAGTTCCTTGAGTTGAATCCTCTCAGGCTCTCTATAGACAACCTTAACCCCAAGTACCTCTGCAGATAACTTCTGAGGTCTTGATGAGGTAACTAGGGTATAGCCATTCTCGTAGGCAAACTCCCTAATTAAGGTATCTATATCCTCCTCAACCCTCCTACCTATAGTAGCAGTCCTAATCTCAATTCCGTAGCGCTCAGCAAGACTCCTAATTAACCTTAACTCCTCTAAAGCTACCATACCTAGAGCCTTACCCTCCCTAACCATCCTGTCGAAGAACTGTATCAGCTCCTTAGGAATAGCTATAACGCTCCTCACCACCCCCTCCATAATCAACCTTCTAAGGACTCCATTGTAGATAACGGTAGTATCCGGTACTACCACCTCCTCCCCAGCTGTTCTTACTCCCCTACCTGTACTGCCGTCCATCTCCCACTACGTACCTACCTCGTGTTGGATACGGTAAGTAATAAACCTTTCACTCACACCAAAGTACCTACAACTTATAAGATACTGTACTACACATTAATGGTGTTAAAGGTGGTACTCGACAAAGCCCAGGTAGTTGAAAGGGTTAAAAAGGCCTTGAGTACCGTGTACGACCCGGAGATACCTATCAGTGTATGGGACCTTGGATTAGTCTACGGTATAGATGTAGATGAAGAGAGGGGGATTGTTAGAATTAGGATGACCCTAACAGCCCCCGCGTGTCCGGTCTCGTCCCTAATAATCTACCAAGTCCAGGAAGCTCTTTATAGGGAACTTGCAGACCTTAAGGAGATCAACGAAGTGAACGTAGATATAGTCCTCGACCCTCCGTGGGACCCCAGCCGCATGACTGAGGAGGGTAGGAGGAGGTTCCGAGAACTCTTCGGCTACGATATAGCTGAACTCTACAGTAGGAGAGTACCCAAGTAGTCGGGAGGGCCCGTAGTGAGTCCACCCTAGGGATGGGCTGTGCCTGTCGAAGAGCATAGAAGGGTATCAGAGCACCTGGAGGTGACCCTGTGCCTACTAGTGACAAGCGATAAGGTACTCCAAGGTCTGACTAACGACAGGGTCACCCCCTTAGTGGCCAGTATCCTCCCAGAGTACGGTATTAAGCTGGGGGAGACTACCGTAACCCCGAACAGGCCCGCAGACATCGAGAGGGCGTTGAGAACCCTCCTAGCTAAGTGCGATGTCGTCCTAGCTACGGGGGGGACGGGGCTCGGGGCTAGGGATGTAACAGTTGACGTACTAAGACCTATGTGTAGTAAGGACATACCGGGTTTTGGAGAACTCTTCAGATACCTAACCTACCTAAGGTACGGTACTGCTGCCCTAGCTACTAGAGCTACAGCCTGTGCGGTGGGGGATGGACTGGTCTTCGCCGTCCCGGGTTCTCCGGAGGCTGTTGAAACGGCTCTAACTAAGCTCATACTACCGGAGGTTAGGCACCTCATAGCTGAGTTAAGAGGTCTCAGACACTAGGGTTCCCTAGACTGAGGCCCCCTAGCGCAGGTCGGGGGTTTAGAAGTTCTTCAGGGTTTCGAGAGCCTGTACTCCCTACCTCCGTAAAGGTAGACCAACCCCTCCTTTATTAGAGAGTTTAGTAGCTCCCTCTCCATATCACTAAGTTCGTTGAGCTGCGCCTTCTTTATGGGGAACTTCCTGGAGAACTCCTCGAAGAACTCCCTATCTACAACTAGATCTGCGAAGACCTTAACAACCCCGGCCTTAACGTACTCATCTAAGGGTTTGGAGGCTATAGCCAGGGCCTCGGATAGCTTGAGTACCTTCCTAGCCTTAACCTCCTTGGTAAACCTATCCTGTAGCTGCTCCTGAGACTGTTGCACCCTAGTCCTACCTAGAGACTCGACCGCGATCCTCAGCTCGCGGACCTCCTTCTCAAGCTTCTCTAAGCGCTGGCGTAACTCCCTAACCTCGCTCTCCAACCCCTTTACGACGTCGAGAACCCCTGTGGGTGTAGGTGTAGCCGAGGTACCCTCCACCTCTACCTCTGAGGCGTTAGCCGGACTCTGCATAGCTCTCGCGTAGTAGCCACCACCCGGAACTCTCGTTACGTAACCTAGGTCACGCAACCTGTTGAGTACTACACGTACCTGTGTAAGGGAGATACCGAGAGCGTCGGCTATAGCCCTAGGCGTCGCCCCGGGGTTCTCCCTTAGGTACCTAAGGATTCTCTGCTCAACGCTCAAGACCTACCGGGGATTTATTACATTCGAAAGTTAATAAACTTGGGTGCTGGTAACGAACTCCAGCTTGGAGAGTAAGAAGAGGAAGCTCATGAGCCTAGTAGATCTGAGTGCAGAGCCCTGGAGGAAGGTCGCCTTCTACTCGAACGAGGAGGCTGTGGGCATAGTCTCAGAGCTCTACAAACGCTGGGAGGAGGGCGGTAGGAGGGGGACCCCCCTAGACTACGCCTCAGAGGAGGAGCTGGATAGACTCATTTTCATAGCTGAGAGGATCGAGCCGGTAGATATCTCCGATCAGCAGGTTAGGATACTGAGAGCCGCGATCTACGGTGAGGAGGCCGCGGTGAACGTACCTAAGAGGAGAAGTAGGGTTGTAGAGATCATCAAGAGGATCCTGTTAATAGGGTCCTACTAACCTCCGTTTGTCCCTAGATGCTCATCCTCATTAGTCCATGTTTATTTATCGCATCTAGGGACTTCCTCCTCGCCCACTCCTTCATTGGTAGTACAACTACCTCAAGAGCGGGGTCATGGGGCATCGGGGCCAACGGCACGAGCCCCTTGGAAGTTGAATACTTCTTCTCGAGGTTTAACACTGCAATTACATCTCTGCCAGCTCTAAACCCGCACCTAGGGCATTTGAGTTGCCTCGGGGCATCGCCCCTCATCAGCTTAGAGCTGCAGTATGGGCATGTGGAGGAAGTATTTCTTGGGTCTACCTTAACCACGGGGACTCCTCTTTCCAAGCACTTCTCCTCAATAGCTCTAACAATGCCTCTAAATCCTGCTTGGTATATCCTATGCCTTAGTGCTGGGTCTTTAACGCCTTTAATCATGTTCCTCGGGCACTGCTTGGGGAGCTTCTCCAATACAACCACAGCGTTGATGTTCTTAGCAGTATTGGCGACCGTGTTCGCGATCTTCAACCTAATATCTTTCTTCCTCTTGCGCTCTCTACCACGAATAGCTCTACCGACATATCCATTGTCCTTAACGCTCTGCACAACTTCTCTATACCTAGCGTATCCAATGGTAATCCTCTTAATCCCCGTCTCAAGGATATACACCTTACCGAGAACCTTGACGGCTATGTTATTCTCATTAACGTCAACAGAAATAACACGTTTGGCACCGTCTTTACCAGTACTGGTGGTTTTGACAAACACGAAGTGTATTAGCAGTCTCTTGCGCTTGCAGTCGATCTTTACCTTTGGCTGCGTTCTCAGAGCCCATCCATTGTTAATGTACCTCCAGTACAGCTTGTGAGGCACCAGCTCTACTGGTATCCATCCTCTGTGAGTGTAGATGAGAATAGCTGTGTACCCTATATGCCTCCACAAGTGGTCGTCTAGCCAAATACTAACCCTACTGACCTCAGGCTTTTCAGACTTTGCCAAACCCTTCTTCCTGAGCTTGTTGAAGCTCTTAATCCTAGTGGAGGCGTCCTGGCAGGCAGTGTGGATGTAGTGGCTAGGTAGTTGCGGGAATCTTCTACGTAGCTCGCGGTACTTATCCCTCTTCAACCTAGTGAACGAGTCGATGTTGTTTCTAAAGCCGTAGTCCACGAGCTCCGCGAGTATCTGCCTGTAGAGCTCTTCAAGCTCCTTAAAGACCCTGAATTTCTTTTCAGAGAGCTTAACGCTCGGCACAATAACTGTCCTAGTGAGTTCACTCACTCTTCTCAACCTCCTCTAACAACCTCTTAAATCCCTCAACCAACCTCTTTTTCTTATGGCTCCTCATCCCGTAGAGCTTTCCAGCGAAAGACGTTATAATCTCTATCAAGTCCTCTACGAGCTCCTGATAGGCGTCTTTAGGTTCCTCTCCGAATACAACCTCGATCTTAACGCCATGCTGGTTAAAGAAGTGCTCTAGGTACTCGAAGCCAAACCTAGTCAATCTATCCCTATATGTTATTACAACTATGTCCACCTGTCTATTGACAACGTAGTTGAAGAGCTTCAATAGTCCCTTTCTATCGGTCTTCAACCCGCTCGCAACATCACTCAAAACATCTACGACTCTATAACCCTTAGAAGAGCAGTACTGCGTCAAGTACTGCACCTGCCTCTCCAGGTCGCTCCTCTGGTCTGAGGAGCTCACACGTGCGTAGATAACTGCCCTGACCTCCCTGCTTATTGGTAGCCCCTCGGCAATCCTCCTAACCTCGCTCTCGGGGACCCTGTACTTACCACCAGCAGTCTTAACAGCCCTGATCCTACCCTCCCTAACCCACCTGGATAGGGTGGAGTAGCTGATACCGAGCCTCCGGCAGACCTCTTTAGGTCTCAGCAACCTCTCCGAAGGCTCTGAAACAGCTGACACCAGTAGTAGGAACAGAACCAGAGCTTATAAACCTAACTCCAGAACATCAAACACTAACCTCCCCTAAAGACTAAAGCTTCAGCTCTAGACACCTCTCTGGCATAACTACCTGCAGCCCTTCAGCGGGGTTTAGGTATCTTGCTAGATCCTCCCTACTGTATGTACCTAGGTGTACCGGGATTAGGGTACCGCAACCAGCCTCCTCAGCTACCCTCACAGCATCTGAGGCAGTGGAGTGGCCCAGCCTCCTAAGTAGGATTGGGTCCGCGTCTAGGAACGTAACCTCGTGGAGCAGTAACTTACAGCCCCTAGAGAAGTTCACCAGGTCCTCACTGTAGGCGGTATCACTGCTGTAGACTAGGCAATCCCTACCCCGGCTCTCCACCCTGATAGCTAAGCTGGGGACCGTGTGCGGGGTTCTCAAGAACGAGACCCTTAGACCCCCTAGAGTTAGCTGAGCACCCTCATCTACCGGTAGTAGCTCTAGGTATTGGTCGTAGTTTGAGACTCCAGTAGCCTCGAGGATACTCCTCAGGGAGCCGAGGGCATCCTGGGGACCTACTACCGTGAACCTATGCTGGAGGACCTTAGCCCACTGGACTAGTGTTGGGAGTCCTAGGATGTGGTCACCGTGTCTATGTGTTACTAGGACTGCTCTAATCCTCCGCAGGTCCCCGTACCCACAGAGGTGTAGGTCCCTTAGAACCCCCTCACCCGGGTCTATTAGGATGACCGTACCCCCATCCTCATCTACTAGGAGTAGCGATGTAGTACCGTAGCTGGGGTCGCTGAGCCAGCCACCGAAACCCAGTAGCACTACTTTCACTTTCTCAGACCCTTTAGGTACTGCTCTAACCTATAGCCGAATAGCTTATCCTTCTTTCTAGCGATCTCTATGACCTCCTTAATAACGTCCACCAAGTCCTCCGTTACCCTATCCCTAAACTTCTCGAGGAGTAGCTCGAGTTCGCGTTCACTGGGCTCGGTGTAGAGAACGTCACCTTCATCGAAGTGCCTACCCACCATGACGTTCCCCTTTATCGATATCGCTACCTGATCCCCTTTCCTAGCTTCCCGAAGGGGCTTACCCATACTCTGGATCTGCATAACCTCCCCTAGGGTCCTGCCATCACCACGCATTAACTTACTACCAGGTCTCAGCACACCCCCTAAAACCTCTATACCTACTATAGCCGGGTCGCTCCTCCTGAAGACGTAGCCGGGTAGGACGCGGATCTTAGCTGGTAGACTTAATGAGGAGAACTCCCTCTCAGCTTCCCTAGCCTTCTCCTCCTTAACCCACTTCTCGTAGGACTCTATGAGTCTGTACATTATGTTGTCCCTGAATACTGGGATACCCTCGCTCCTCAAGATCTCCTCAGCATCCTGGAGAACTCCGACGTTGAACAGTAGTACAGCACCTAGGTACCTATTTTGCTTAAAGACTAGGGAGGCCTCCAGTGCCTCTCTCTTAGTCAGAGGACCCACGTCCGCCAGCCTAACCGGGACCCCCCTACGTTCGAGAGCCATCACTAGGGCCTCTAGAGTACCTAGGGTATCCGCCTTAACTACCACGCCGTTGATGTTCTTAAGGAACCTCACCTGCCCGACCTCCTCCGCAACCTTAGCTACTAGACTACCCACCTCACCTTCCCCCCTAGCTACGTAGAGGGGTGCTCCAGCCACTACGTTATCCAGTCCGGGAGCTACGATCCTGACCCCAGCTGCAGCGGCTACCTCATCGACCTGGGCGAACTCCGCCCCGGATACCCTCATCTCCTCTAGAGGTCTAGGCATTAGTAGGGCTCGGACCTTAGCTACAACGGGTTCCGGAATACCTCCAACTACTATGGTATCCCCTCTAGCTATGATACCGTCGTATACTATGACGTCTATACACTTCCCCAACCCGGTTACCTCCTTAACCTCCAGGACTACGCCCTTAGCCGGTCCCTCAGCTACCGCTATCCTCCTCGTTAAGTACCTCTGGACTAGGCCAGCTAGGACCGCTAACAGCTCAGCCAACCCCTCACCGGTCTTCGCGGATATGGGTACTATAGCTATGTACTTAGTGAAATCCCTTATCCTATCGAACCTCTCGGAGGGTATTGACAGGGTCGAGAGCTGTCCCACTAACCTGTATATGAGCCTATCCAACTCCTCGAGAACCTCCGGGCTCTGCCCGCGGGCTGACTCCAGGAAGGAGTACGTGTTGTACGTCCTCCACCCGCGTATCTTATCTATCTTGTTAGCAGCTATGAGGAAGGGGACCTTCCTACTTAGGAGTATCTCTATACTCTCAACAGTCTGCGGCATCACCCCGTCGATAACGTCTACGACCACTATAGCGAAGTCTGCTACAGCACCCCCACGGCGTCTGAGGTTTGCGAAGATCTCGTGCCCCGGGGTGTCTATGAAGAGTAGACCGGGTATCGTTAGCTTTATCGGGAAGAGCTTCTTGAGGGGCTCCACGAGCTTCTCTACAACCGATAGAGGTACGAAGGACGCACCGACATGCTGCGTCATCTCCCCCGGCTCCTTCTTAACTATGGCCGTACCCCGGATCCTATCGAGTAGCGTCGTCTTCCCGTGGTCTACGTGACCCAGTACCGTAACTATCGGGGACCTGAGCTTAGCTTGATGCATACCCCACTACCTCTCTACTACCGTACTCAAGCCCTATATAGTCCTCCGCCAGCTCAGCCTAGTTCGTTAAGTTAGTTCCGTCCTCGGACCTACGTTGTCTATCCAGCTACTTTAATAGGCTACTGCCTAGCTCTTTCTCGGTGGGATTACGCACCCTGCGGAGGTATTCATAGCAAGATCCCCGTATACCTTCGGTGGGTTTAGCGGGGACCGCAGTAAAACGCCGTTCAGTATAGTTGGAGTCCCCCTCGACGCGACATCGTCCTTCAGGCCCGGCTACAGGTTGGCGCCCCTGTACATAAGGTTGGCCGCCCAGAACCTCGAGTACTTCTCCATGAGGTTCGGCGTCGACCTGGAGAGCGTGCTTTACGTAGATGAGGGGGATATCGTAGTAGCCCATGAGAATCTCCAGAGGGCCTTGGAGGTGGTGAGGATGGTGTCAGAGTACCTGTTCTCACTGGGTAGGGTACCGGTATTCCTAGGGGGCGAGCACACCATAACCTACGGTACCGCTAGAGCTACTGGAGAGTACTACAAGAACGTCTGCGTAGTGGTATTCGACGCCCACGCCGACCTGAGGAACGAGTACATGGGTAGCAGGATGAGCCACGCCTGTGTTGTTAGTAGACTGGTGGAGGTCCTCGGTAGGGACTCGGTAGTACTGGTTGGGACTAGAGCTGTAAGTCGTGAGGAGTACGAGAAGCTGAGGGAGGGTAGGATACGCTACATACCGACCAGGACCTTCAGGAAGCTGGGGCTGAAGCACGTTGCTCAAGTACTCTCAGACTACGTAAGTAGCTGTAGGGCTGTCTACATCTCGGTAGATATGGATGTCTTCGACCCAGCCTTCGCACCGGGTGTTGCAACCCCCGAACCCGATGGCCTAACACCGTCCGACATCCTAGACCTCCTACCCGAGATCCTGAGTAGTAAGTTCGTAGCTCTCGACGTAGTTGAGGTAGTACCCCCATACGACCCCTCTATGGTTACTTCCATGCTGGCAGCTAAGGTAGTCATAGAGTTCTTGTCCGGTCTCTACAGCCATCTCAAACCCTAAACCCTGTGGGCAGCCCCCGGGAGCTCTGTGATAGACCTAGCCCCCACCCTCCTTACCCACAGCCTAAGTCCCCTAACTATCGACCTAACTACCCCAGGTCCTCTGTAGACTAGGGCTGTCCCTACCTGAACAGCCTTCGCACCGGCTAGTATGAGCTCCGCAGCATCCCTCCAGGTTAGTATACCCCCGACTCCGATGATATCCGCCTGGACCTCCCTAAAGACTGTGTAGACAGCCCAAACAGCTATCGGGTGTATAGAGGCACCTGAAAGTCCTCCGGAGATGTTTGAGAGTAGTGGTTTAAAGGAGTATACGTCTATACTCATACCCCTAACGGTATTTATTAGGGTTAGAGCCCTAGCTCCCCCCTCCACAGCCTTAGACGCGGAGTCCACCAGTCTATCGCTAACACCGAGTTTCACTACAACGGGTACCCTAACTACTGATGCGACATCCCTAACTACCTTGAGTACCTGCGCCGGGTCCCTACCTAACTCGATCCCCCCGCGCTCTACGTTGGGGCAGCTCAGGTTTAGCTCTACAGCACTAGCCCCGCAGTCCTCAGCCGCCCCAGCTACCTCAACGTACTCCGGGATGCTCCCACCCCCGACGCTGACTACTACCGGTACCCCGTACCCCCTAGCCCTCTCGACGAAGGGTCTTATACCGCCGATACCCGGGTTGGCTAACCCTACCGCGTTGAGTAGGCTGTAGTACCTGACCTTAATGACTATCGGCGGGTTGTAGCCAGCTCTAGGCTCCTTAGTAAAGGTCTTCGATACGATCGCTGAAACCCCCCAGGAGGCCATGATATCCGCGTGCTCCGGCAGGTAGCCGAGGATACCACTAGCATTCATAACCGGGTGCTCAAGACTTAAACCTCCTACCACTACGCTGAGCTCTGACTTATACAAAACATTCACACCCAACTACAGGTCCGTCTTTACAGAGCAGTACGCTACCCACTAAGCAGCTACCACAGACCCCTATACCGCACTTAACCATGGACTCAGCTACCACCCCCACCCTACCGAGCCCTAGGTCTCTAAACCTCCTGCAGACCTTCCGTATCATATCGCTAGGACCCGAGACCAGGACCTCGGTGTCTCTACCTACGGTAACCCTATCTAGGTGATCCGTAAGCTTACCGCAGAGTCCGTACGTACAGTCCTCACTGGTTACTGTTAGCTTCCCGAGCTTGGGGAAGAGCTTCGTTAACCTAGCGGCTAGCTCACCCTGTCTAACCCCCCACAGACCCCTGGGCTCCTCCACGTACTCTAGGTAGAGTAGGAAGGGTGCTATACCTGCGCCCCCGGCTAGGAACACCACATCCCTCCCCCGGGGCATGTACCACCTCCCCAGGGGTTCGGAGACCCCCACAACATCACCCCTAGACCTCGTAGATAGCGCCTTGGTCCCCTCACCGACTACCTTGTAGAAGAACCCCACAATCCTCCCGGACGCTACCGCATAGCTAAGGGGTAGTAGGTCCACACCCGGTACCCAGACCATGGCGAACTGGGGTGGTAGTGGGGGCCTCCTGTAGTTACGTAGTACCCTCAGTGTCACGAGGAAGTACTGCCCGTAGACGTTGACGTTGCTCAGTACCTCGGCAGGTACGTAACTCAATCCTCAGTCACCTGGGACATTATCAGGGAGAACTGCTCCTCAGTTATCAACCCCCTCCTCAGGGCCTCCCTAGCTACATCTGCGATACGGCATAGGGAGACTAGCTTAAGGCCCAGCCCCCTAACTACTCTACCACCACCCTGCTGCCTATCGAATATCACCGCCGCTAGCTTAGGCCTAGCCCCGGCGCGGACTAGGGACTCGTAGGCTCTACCTATAGTACCTCCAGTGGTTAGTACGTCGTCCACTATAGCCACCTCCATACCCCCTACATCACCCTCCACCTCCCTACCTAGGCCGTGGTTCTTCGGCTCGCTCCTCACGAAGGTTACCGGTAGGTCGTAGAGGGCGCCGATGTAGGAGGCTATTAGAGCCCCGGCTACAGCTACCCCCACTAGGGCGTCCACCCCCTCCTCGATTATGCGGGCGCCGAGCTCCCTAGCTAGGTTCTTCACGTACCTCGGTATCAGTAGGGACTCCCGGAAGTTTACGTAGTAGCTGGACTCTAACCCGGAGGATAGTCTAAACCTACCGAACTTGACCAGCCCGAGCCTTACAGCCTCTAGGCATAGTTCGTGCGACACTCCCTACCCCTCTGCGCAACTAGTTCGACAACCTCGGAGGCCGCTCTAACGGGGTCGGGGGATCTGAGTACGTACCTACCCACTATCTCGTAGTCAGCCCCCGCGCATATGGCTGAGCCGAACTCGGCCCCCTGGACCCCTACCCCGGGTGAGAGTATCTTGAAGGTACTGCCCAGGAACCTCCTACACTCCCTAATTACCTGGGGTCTGGTCGCTGGGGCTATCAAACCCCACACACCCAGATTCCTGGCTACCTCTAGGAAGTCCCTGAGGTTCCTATCGTAGAACTCCCTAGAGCCCTCGTGACTCATGGACACCACCAGGGCTACCCTAATGCCCAGGTCCCTAGCCCTGTTGACCAGGACCTCCAGACCCCCTCTAACCCCTACGAACGCGTGGGCAATGGCTACGTCGAAGCCCAACTTCTTAATACCCTCCAGGGACTTAGCCATGACGTCACCTATGTCGGCTAGCTTGAAGTCGGCTATCTTCATAATACCCAGCCTATCCGCTACCCTGTTTATAGCTCTAACCTCCTCGGGACCCCTCTCGAGTAGTAGTGGTAGCCCTATCTTAACCCCGGCGAACCTCCCGAGAAGCTCCTCCAGATAAGTGGGGCTACCCATAAGGTTAAGAGGTGCCTCGTCCATTGCGAGTACTACGCTCGTATGCCCAACCCACTTAGGAGTGCTGGGCTTATAAGCACTCCGCCACCTAGCAAGTTAGTTACTCTGCTCTCCCTATCTAGGGAGTTGGAGAAGCCGCGGCCGGGATTTGAACCCGGGACCTCCGCCTTACCAGGGCGGCGCTCCACCGAGCTGAGCTACCGCGGCTCCGCTAAGTTCTGTGCAGGTGGCTTTAAAACTCTTGTCCAGGAAGCCTCATCCTAGTTATATTACCTATCTAACGTAGAGTAGATGTGGTGAATCCCTTGCCGAGGGTTCTACTACTCTCTGGGAGGGAGCTTGAGGAGCTACTCAGCCCCGCTATACTGATAGATGAGGTTGAGAGGGCCTTCGTGGCGTTCTCCGAGGGCCGTACGGTAACACCTCCCAGGACCGTTATGTGGGTCGAGGGTAACTGGTGGGGGGTTATGCAGTCCTACGTACCTGGTTACGGGGTTGGGGTTAAGGTAGTTAACGTTATCCCGGCTAACCTAGAGAGGGGTCTACCCACCATCCAGGCTATAGTAAACCTCTTCGATCCCACCACGGGTAGCCCCCTGGCCGTAATGGATGGTGGTGTTCTAACAGCTCTTAGAACAGGTGCTGCTAGTGCCGTATCAGCTAAGTACATGGCTCCGAGGGAGAGGGGGCCTATAGCTATCGTAGGTACGGGTTACCAGGCTAGGTACCAGCTTAGGTTCGTCTCCTACGTCTACAGGACCGATGAGGTTAGGATATACGATATTAGGGAGGCTGCTGCGGAGTCGTTTAAGGAGTACGCGGAGTCCCTGGGCTTCAGGGTGGTTAAGTGTAGGAGCGCTGCTGAGGCCGTAGAGGGGGCTAGGGTGGTCATAGAGGCTACCACCACGAGGACGCCGGTCATAGAGGGTAGGTACCTCAGTAGACCTACGCACGTGATCTCCATAGGTGCCCACATGAGGGATGCCAGGGCCCTAGACGACGACGCTATATCCCTAGCCGAGACCGTAGTGGTGGACTCCCGCGAGGCTGTGATGCTCGAGACCGGCGATATAAGGATACCGGTGGAGAGGGGTATACTAACGCTGGATAGGGTTAGCGAACTGGGGGAGGTAGCCTCGGGTAGGAGGAGGGGGAGGTTAACCGACGAGGGTATAACGGTATTCAAGAGCGTCGGCCTAGCGATTCAGGACGCTGCAGCAGCTGCTGTAGCCTATAGGGAGGCTCTGAGGAGGGGTGTGGGTAGGTACGTAGACCTATAGGTACCCGAAGGCTACTGCTAGAGCTGGGGGGCGACTAACCCTACCTTAGACTCAATATAGGAGGTAGGTATTTTAATGTCCCTAGACTACAGGGAGGTGCCCGAGGCAATCTCCAAGGTACTTCTAGAACCCCCTGAGAAGGCCCTCGAGGCTGTCCACGAGCGTAGAGTAGTTAGACTACGCTGTAGAGGGGGTGGGGAGGGGATAGAGCTCTACGTCTTCCACGGTAGGGAGAGGGACTACCTAGTATTCCCGAGGAGGTTCTGCACCTGTAAGGACTTCGAGCTGAACGTCGTAGTGAGGAGGGCTAAGGGTACCTGCTACCACCTAGTAGCATACGAGTTAGCGGTAGCCCGCAACAGCCTCAGAGATGTTGAGGTGGAGTGCGAGACCCTACTCAACATAGCCCTGGAGGTCCTACTAACCCAGAGATCACCGACCCTCCAGAGACTACTCTTTGAGGGGGTCTCAGCCTCGAGCGGCCTGACCTCCTCCCAGCCATAAATTGCTAGGCTCTTTCAGTCGTGAACACCCAGTTCGGGAGGTTACTGGTTAGAACCTCTTAGAGAGCTTTCCTCTCCCACAGTCCTTGAGGTACGGCATACACGTGGGAGTTCCTGCGGAGCTAGGCCTTCAGTACATTAAAGCACACAGCTAGTAAGTATGGCGGTTGGGAGCTCTGCTAGATTACATAGGTAGGCTGGTCGAGTCTGTGGAGATGGCTGTGTACTCCTACGTAAAGCCTGGAGCCCCCCATAGGTTCTCCACTAGGTTTAGGTATATCGAAGACTACCTACTTACCCTCACCTCGTCCTTGGATACCTACGGTCAGGCCTACGAGGCTGGACTAGGTATAGGCTCCGGTAGGGAGACGCCGCTTACCATTGGGTTGGGTAGGATAGTGCAGACAGCCCTAGCTAGGTCCCACAAGAGGTTGGGTTCTAGAGCTAGGCAGTCCGTTAACCTGGTCTTCATCCCGGTTACAGTTTCGGTAGCCTACTCACTGAGACAGCAGAACTTCGTCGGGAGCTTCAGGAGGATGTTGAGGTCCCTACTCCAAGTGGACGACCCGAAGGATACGCTAGCCCTCTTCGAGGGGGTGAGGACGTACTGCGGTGAGGGTTTAGTACTAGCTGAACGGGGGCTTACACAGTCTAGGCTGGTATCTGAGAGACTCTCAATTGGTGAGCTCCTAGAGGTCCTCTCAACGAGTATTAGGGAGCTGAACTTCCTGACTAGGAAGCTCAACACGGTACTTGAGGTAGGGTCCACCATAAAGACCCTAGTGGAGAAGGGTCTGGAGCTTAACGACGTACTGGTTAGAGCCTACTTAGAGCTAGCTAAGGTTGAGGTAGGCAAACCCTTCACGGAGCTAAAGGAGGTTGAGCTGAGGTCCCTCTACGAGATCGACCGGGAGCTCACTAAAAGCGGTAGAGACCTCTCACACCTTGTAGTCCCCCTAGCCTTAGCCCTACTCCTATCCTACTACATCTAGCTTAGAGAAACTACTCAGTAGCTTAGGGAGGACCTTGGGGAAGGTCTAGTACCGCTGACCCAGGTCTACAGGAGCATGGGTATCTTTATGGAGCTCCTCTCGAGGAGTTCCTTAGGTACGTCGAACCCGTACCTGACCTCCAGGAAGTTCTTCCTGAACTCCACAACCTTCCTTCTAATCTCCGTGGGGTCTCTACCATCTATAACTACGTTCCTCATGAAACGCGCTACCTCCTTAAAGTCACCCTCCCTCATGCCGAACCTGGTCATCTCCTGTGTTCCGAGTCTAATACCGCTCGGGTCCTTGACAGCCTCTGGTGAGTCCCAGGGGAGTAGGTTCTTGTTTACTATGATGTTAGCCTCCTCAAGTAGCTTAGCTACCTTAGCCCCACCACCCCACGGTCTAACGTCTACTACTATGGTGTGCGACCTGGTGTAGCCCAGGTGCTCAGCTAATACCTTAAAGCCCTCCTCCGCTAGTGCCTCGGCGAAGGCCTTAGCGTTCCTAACTATCTGCTCCGCGTACGCCTCCCCAAAGTACATCATCTCGATAGCTGTTACGGCGGTCGCCGGTAGGCGGTGGAGGTGATGGTTACTTACGAACCACGGGAAGACGTACCTGGATACCAGCTTGTACATCTCCTCATCATCAGTATATATTAACCCCCCTTGAGGACCTGGGAAGGTCTTATGCGTTGAGGAGGTCGCGACGTCGGCTCCCTCGTGTATTGGGTTAGGCCATCTCTCACCAGCTATCAGCCCCAGTACGTGGGCTACGTCGTGAACTACCTTAGCACCGACGGCGTGGGCCGCCTCGGAGATCTCCTTAGTTGGGTGTGGGAACAGGTAGACCGAGGCGCCCAGCGTTACGAACTTAGGCCTCACCTGCTCTATGAGCTTAACGGCCTTATCCACATCTATATTCCAGGAGTCTAGGTCGAATGGTAGCTCTATGTGCTCTATCCCCAGGGCCCCTAGGGTACCGAACTTAGTGTGAGATACGTGTGCACCCGCCTGCACGGGGGCTATTAGAGCCTTATCGCCCGGGTTTGCCAGGACCCTGAAGACCACCGCATTAGCTACCGTACCGCTTACAGGTCTAGGCTCTACGTACCTAACCTTGAGGAGCCTAGACATGAGCTCCATCACTAGTAGCTCTACCTCATCCGTGTATACGTTCCCCTGGTAGTACCTCTTACCCGGCTTACCCTCAGCATACCTGTGCATCATGTCCGTAAAGTAAGCTGCCTCAGCTAGGGGGGACATGACGTTCTCTGAAGCTATTAGGTTTATGCACTCAAACCTCCTCCACCTGTTGTGACTAGCCGTAAGCTCTATAACCCTGGTTAGCTCCGGGGGTAGGTTCACACTATCCACCAACAGGTTTAACCCGAGCAAGGTTTATATAGGGCTGAAGGCGGTCCTAAACCAGCCGACCCCCTGCCTCTAAGATGGGGCCTTCGATCGCAACCCTATAGGGCGTAGGTGGGGCGGGGGTGCGGCATTCCTAGACAATCAACAAACCCTATGGGAGGGCTAACTTTTAAACGCGTTTACGTAGCTGAGCTCGGAAGGAGCTAACCGGGTTTGGGGCAAGCCGATGGAGTCTAGGGAGAGGACCTACTTCGGGGTAGACGTAGTTAGGCAGGGCCCTAAGCTCGGTAACTACGTCTACTCAGTAGCTATCGTAAGGGAGGGTAGGGTTGTTAAGGTGGATGAGGTTCCCGCAGCCCGCCTAATAAGGCTTCTATGGGAGTTTAAACCGGTAGTCGTAGCTGTCGACAACATACTGGAGCTTGGTGGTAGCGTTAGGAACCTACTGAGGTTCCTCAAGCTCCTACCACCGGATACTAGGATCGTCCAGGTAAACGTAGGTGAGGATGGGGTGAGGGATGTACGTACTGTCGCACGCCAGGTGGGTCTGGAGGTACCCCACGGTAAGCTCAGCCCTAGGCTCACAGCTATCGTAGTAGCCATCCTAGCTAGTAGGGGGGTCGGCGAGGAGGTCGAGGTGTTTGGTAAGAAGGTTAAGATATACGTACACAGGGGGCGCTCCGGTAGGGCTGGTGGTTCGAGTGAGGCTAGGTTTAAGAGGAACCTCAGGGCCGCTGTAGCCCAGGTAGTTAGGAAGATCGAGGAGAGGCTGAAGTCCAGGTCCATAGACTACGACCTTACCATTAGGAGGAGTAGGGGCGGTATAGACTCGGCCGTCTTTACGGTGTACAGCGACCCGGAGAGTATCCGGGGTTTAGTAAGGGAGGAGTCGGGTTACGACGTAGTTGTACGGATAAGACCTGTGCTCAACCCCCAGCTACTTAGGAACCTGCTCCTCTCTAGACCAGCGGCCCAGAGGTACCTCATCGTTGGTATAGACCCCGGTATCGAGGTGGGTATCGCTGCCATAGACCTGAACGGGAACGTGGTTCTACTAAAGTCCGGTAGGGGACTCGATAGGGAGGACGTGATCTCCATCATCAGGAACCTCGGGAGGTGCCTCGTCGTAGCTACGGATAAGTGTCAGCCCCCGGACTTCGTTAGGAAGGTCGCTGCCGCCCTCGGGGCCCGCGTTTACTCCCCGGAGAGGGACCTCGAGGTATCTGAGAAGGAGTTCGCGGTCTCTAAGTACGCGGAGGAGCACGGGGTGGAGGTTAGGAACACTCACATCAGGGACGCCCTAGCAGCTGCGCTGGAGGCCTACAGGTACCTGGAGAGTAAGGCTAGGGAGCTTGAGGAGAGGCTCGCCGAGATGGGGCTAGACCCGCTAGCCCTAGACTTAGGGAAATATAAGGCTAAGCTTATCGAAGGCTCTACGATAGCTGAGGTAGTGGAGGAGCTGATAGAGGAGTCCCTCGGTGAGGTCGAGAGCTATACCCAAGCCCCGGAGAGCTCCCACGCGCCTAAACCTGCGGAGTCTGAGGAGTCGCTTAAGAGTAGGATCAGGAGGTTGGAGAGCTACATCAGCTCCCTAGAGGCTGAGAGGAGGGAGCTCGTAGCCAGGGTTAGGAGCCTAGAGGAGGAGCTGACCAGGCTTAACCAGGCTGTGGAGAGTAGGCTGAACAGTATATCCCAGAGTCTACTGAAGGACCGTAAGGTGTACGAACTTACGCAGAGGCTCCTAAACGCTATAAGGGACCTGGATAACTACAGGTACGAGTACGCTAAGCTTAGGGAGTCCTACTATAAGCTGGTCGGGTTACTCCCGGAGGTGGCTCTAGGGGAGGTACTGGTCCTCAGGAAGGTACCCTCGGTAGGTAGCTTACTGAGACTAGACCCCCTAAGACAGGGTGAGACGGTCTACGTGGAGAGGGTATCGCTAGAGGAGCTGAGGGGTGCCCTCGATTTTCTACAGAGGAGCGAGCTGAGGATCCTAGTACCTGATAGCGTACCTGACGAGGTGGTGGAGAGGGCTATAGAGGAGCTCGCCATCCCGGTAGCTAAGGCCGTAGACCTCGGAGGTATAGAGGGTGTGGCACTGGTCAGGAGCCCTGTGATGTCAGTACTCAGCAGCGCTGTCGAGAGGGTAACCGAGATAAGGAAGGCTAGAGAGCTGGAGAGGAGGATCCTCTCCCTAGAGGACGTGGAGAGGATTATAGCGGAGTACAGGCTGAACAGAAGCCTTGAGAGGAATAAGGAGTCCTAGTCCTATGAAGGAATGCTGGCTTGCAACTAAGAGCCTCACCCCTTAGGATGGGGAGGGGCTGTCTCTCTAGTCGACCCGTCCGGACGTGAGATTACAGCTGTGACCCCTCCCGCGTTCCTCGGTTCAGCTCTGTGCAGAGCCTTCACGTAGTACCTATGGCTAGGGTAAGCCCGTAGCTTGCTAGCAGGGATGTGAGTACCGGAACTACGTAGGATAGGAGTAGGTATAGGGGTACCCTGTACCTGTAGAGTAGGCTGAAGCCTGAAGATAGCCCTGTACCTAGGGTTGCGGAGAACATTACCAGGGATACCACTAGGGGTATCCCTAACCTATTAGCTAGTTGGGTTAGTACTAGAGCTACCGTGTAGGGGGTTAGGGTGGAGACGTATCTAGTTGGGAATAGTACCCTAGCTATACCTAGGGGAGCCCTCCTGAGCTGAGCGGTTAGGAGGGCTGCAGCGGTTACTGCGGAGACTAGTAGAGTGTTATCTAACTGAATGCCTACACCCAGGGCTGACGCTAGGAAGCCCAGTAGGTTACCCCCTAGGACGTACGATAGCAAGAAGACGTACAGTAGGGCGGTTACCCTGAAGAGGGTTAGTACCCTAGATACTTCGAGCCGGCTGAGGACTAACCTCAGCAACCTGTACACGGTAGCTGATAGGAGTAGCCCGGCGATAAATGAGAGAAGCCACGCTACTGCGATCCTAACTACTGCGTAGAGACCCGCGGAGTACCCGCAGGCTAGGGAGTAGCCTAGGAGGGTAGCTACGTAGAGCTGTGTTATAGAGGTCGGGTAGTTAACTAGTGTAAGTAGGGCGGTCAGGCTCAGTGGGACTAAGTATACGCCTAGGTTACCGACCTGCGGTAGGCTGAAGTTAGGTCCCTCAACTACGTAGCCAGCTACCCACCCGGCGAAGCTTACTAACAGCGCCAGTCTCCTGAGCTCTACCCTAAGGCACTGCAGAGCGCTTAGCGCTAGGCTAGCGTTATTAAGTACCGCTACGAAGGTGGCACCCAGGAAGAGGGCTTGAGCCGGTGTCATCTACACTACCCTAGGAGTATACCGCTGTGAAGATCCTGACGAGCTCCTGGGAGGAGTCCTGGATCTTATCTACTACAGTATCGAGGGACCTCACCATCTCGACTAGGTGGGTAAAGGTAAGTACGTCTAGGTCCTTCGAGCGCTCGTAGATAACCTCGAGGGCCTCGTTCTTAATCTCGTCTACCTCATCCTCTATCACGTCTACCCTAGCCATTTCCTCCGAGGCCTTGGCTAGGTTCTTAGTAACGCTAACCAGTATGGCCTCAAGGGAGTCTATGGCCTTGAGGGCCCTCTCAGCCATCCTAGCACAGAGGGAGTAGACCTCTGGGACCACCCTAGCTCTATGTATACCTACCCTAATACCCCTAGTCAGCTCCATATTTACGAAGTATATCAGGTCCAGGATATCGTCGAAATCGTCGAGTAGTACACCGAGGTCAGCTACTAGAGGTAGCGGGAGAGCCCCCTTGAGGACCTGCATTACCGCTGTATCGTATATCCTATCCCCCTCCTTCTCCAACCTTATAACGGTAGAGCGGTACTTGACCAGCTCCTCGGGTCCTAGACTATCCGGGGACCCTAATAGTTTAGTAAACATAGACAGGGCTTCCCTAGAGAGCGCTAGGTGCCTCCTCAGGAGGTCCAGTAACTCCCTCTCCGAACTTCCGAAGAGCTTCTTGAGTACCATGGCGCCTCTCATACTTTGGAGCAGTAGTTTATAAACGCCTTTAAAGGTAAGCGTCTCCTAAGGCTATTACAGAACTGATGGTAGGTTTAAGTATCTGTGGATACCCGTAAACTTAGTATCATAGTTTCTTGGACGATCCGCGTTGCGGCGACTCCACGGACTCGGATGGGAGCCCCTAGCGCTGGGCTCGACGGGAGCCCGTGGGGCGTGGGCGAAGCCGGTGAACCCACACCGAGGCCCAACCCCGCTAACGGGAGTACGAATGCGCGCAGATATAACCAAGTACCGTTAGCGGGGGAACGCTAAAGCTTAGGCAGTGTAAGCCCCGAGCTAGAGCTCCCAAGGATTAACTGATGCCTAGGTAAAGCTTTGAGAACTCGGGGTGCCTCAGCAGCTCCTGGGGGTCTCCCTCGTACCTTACCGTACCACTAACGAGTAGGTAGGCCTTATCCGCTATCTGCAGGGCTCTCAAGGCGTGCTGCTCTACTAGGACTACGGTGAGCTTTAGGCTATCCCTTAGCTCAATCACCTTCTCGAGGACCTTCTTTACGTATATCGGGGCTAGGTCCGTCGTTACCTCGTCGAGTAGCATGGTGGTCGGTTCCTTAACTAGGGCCATCCCTATAGCCAGCATCCTCCTCTCACCACCGCTTAGAGTACCTGCACGTCTATGCCTGAACTCCTTCAGTACGGGGAACATGCTGTAGACCAGCTCAACCCTATCCCTCAGCTTAGACTCTGGCAGGAGGTAGCCGGCAACCCTCAGGTTCTCCTCAACGGTTAGGTCGGCGAATACGTTACCCATCTGAGGTACGTACGAGATACCTAACCTAGCTACCCTATGCGGTGGTAGCCCAGTTATATCGATACCCCCGTAGAACACCTTGCCCGAGTGTATTGTCGCCAACCCCGTTATACTGTTAAGTAGCGTGGTCTTACCAGCTCCATTAGGACCTACGACTACTGCTATCCTACCCGGCTCCGCACTAAACTCAACGTTAAACAGCACCCTAAGCTTACCGTAACCTGAGTTTAGCACATGCGTCCTCAGCATACCTACTCACCTATGTAGACCTGGATAACCCTCGGGTCCTTAGCTACCACGTCGGGGCTACCCTCAGCTATAACCCGCCCCCTATCCATTACGTAGACGTAGTCCGCGTAGGGTAGGGCTATGTCTATCCTATGCTCTATCACTAGGAACGTTACGTCCATCACCTTCAGTAGCCCCCTGATGTACCTGAAGATCTCACTAGCGTAGGCCGGGTCCGTACCACCTATGGGTTCGTCCAGGGCTATCAGCTTAGCCCCGGTAGCTAGAGCTCTAGCAACCTCAAGCATCTTAAGCTGCCCAGCACCCAACCTGTAGGCCTCGTAGTCCCAGTACCTGTCTAGCCCAACCCTCTTCAGTATCTCGAAGGCCTTCCTCACCCTCTCCTCTTCATCCCTAACCCACAGACGCCTAACCGGGGCTACCAGCGGGTTCTCCCCCCTACCTCCTAGAGCTACCAGCACGTTCTCCAGTACTGTTAGAGCTAGAAAGGGCTGGGGTATCTGGAAGGTCCTGACAAACCCGGTGCGGTATATCTTGTGCGAGGGCCAGCCGGTGATGTCGAGTACCTTGCCCTCGTCCCCATGGGGGCTGAAGAGTACCCTACCTCCATCAGGTTTGAGAACTCCCGTACATACGTTAACTAAGGTAGTCTTACCAGCTCCGTTAGGACCTATTAGTAGCGTTAACCTGTTCCTCCTAACCTTGATGCTAACGTTATTAACAGCTACAAGACCTCCGAAGCGCTTAACTAGGTTTACTGTTTCGAGGATAGTACTCAAGGTACCACCCGGGCAACCTATACCCACATAGATGAGAAGTAAAAAGAGCTAAAAACTATATGTACCACTCAACAGTTTCCGTAAGACCTTTGTAGAGCCCTACAACCTTCCACTCGTACTTCTCCCCAACTCTAACTACAGCCCAGATATCGTAGTCTCCCACAGCTCTATCGCCATTCTCATCTAGCTTTATGTACCCTGATGCACCTAAATACATCTCCAGTATTAGTGGTAGGGTGTTCATTACTGCTACCGGGTCGTACCTACCTACAGCATCTAAGGCTAGCGCTATGGTCCAGGCTATGTCGTATACGAAGTACGTATAGCCCATGGGTTCCATACCCAACTTCTCCCTCACCACCTTCCTTATCTTCTCACCGTGGGGTGAGACCCCTGGGGAGGTCATGGTGTTGTAGAAGCCTACCTTAACTACTACCTCAGCAACAGCCGGCTCGAGTAGGGGGGCTATAGCTGCTGTACCGTCAGAGCCCTGCCACTTAACCTCTAGTAATGTGGGGTAAGCCTTGGCAGCCGCGAAGAACGCTGCAGCCTCCTCAAAGCTTATTAGTAGTACCCCCACCTTATCCTTACCGTAGGCGGCTACAGCTCTACTTACAGCATCGTTAAGCCTCGCAGCCTCCACCGAGAACTCCTTAGCGGCTGGGTCGTACCTTATAGCATACTCCTCTAGAACCCCACACCTCTCACCACTAGCTCTGCATATCTCCTTGAAGTACGTTATGGTGTACTTAGCTAGGCCATCTCCCCAGGTATCACCCCTCCATACCGGTATAATCCACCTTATACCTCTTAACCACATAATCTTAGCTATGGCCTTACCCTGGTATATGTCGTTTAGAGTATACCTCAGGGCCATGTCCTTTAGTGCTAGTGCCGGTGATGTAGATGATGGTGATATTATGAGTAGCTTGTTAGCGTTGCAGTAGCCTAAGGCCTCTGATAGCTCGGCGCTCGATGTACCTCCAATGAATATCTTTACCCCAGCTCCGTGGAGGGCCATGAGCTTATCTAGGTGGGTCTTCGGGTCGGTAGCTGTATCCTCGACTACGAACTTGATCCTCCAAGCTCTACCAAGTGCTGCTAGGTAGTCATTAATCTCTTTCTCAGCTAACTCCAGAACTACCCTGTACTGTGTTCCGAAAGTCGATAACACTCCAGTAAGAGGTATCAGAGCACCTACCCTAATTTCACCGGAGAGCCCGACCGGAGCTGCCGGTACAGTTACGGTAACGGGAGCTGCTGGAGCTGTTACAGTTATCCTTATAGTTGTCGGGGTTGCTACACCCGGAGCGGTTACAGTTACCTCCCTAATAGGGGCCGTAGCCTGGCCTGCGAAGAACCCGGCCACTAGCCCTACGATTAGTAGTACTACTGCTAAGGCATAGACTAGGCGAATCTGTGCGGACATATACCCTCCGCTACCACATCTACTCGAGGTATAAAAAGCTTAAAGTACTTCAAGTGAAGGTGTACTTACATAAGGTTTAAATATGGGTGGTCTGCCTATAGGTAGTAGGTGAGTCGGTGCTAGACCTAGTAGTTAAGGCTGTAGCCTACTCCAGTTGTATAGGTATAGGTGCTGCAGCCATAACACTAGTATACAACGCTACGAGGACCTTCAACTTCGCCCACGCATCTATGGTAGCCTGGGGTATGTACGTTGTTTTCGCCGCTACTTACCTCCTCGGCTACACGCCCTACTACCACCTCCCTCTTGCAGCTCTCTTCGGCTCCCTCCTGGGTCTAGCTATCTACGGAGCGGTGAATAGGAGGCTGCTTAGAGCTAAGGCTAAGGAGATCAGCTTAATGATGTCGACCCTGGGTGTAGACTTGATACTCTTCGGCTTCCTCAACGTGTTCTCAGACTACCTACTTAAGGTCTATAGGTTACCGGCTAAGTACTTCATCCTCGAGACCCGGGACTTCACGGTAGAGTTTGCCGGGGTTCAGGTAAGGCTCGTAGGGCTTGTAGCACCTGTGGTACTCATTCTCTCAGTAGTTCTCCTACACACCTTCCTAACTAAGACTAAGCTGGGTATAGCTATGAGGGCCTCCATAGAGAACCCAGAACTAGCTGGGTTAAGCGGGGTCAACCCGGAGTTAACTTACGTACTAGCGTGGATTATTGGGGGTGCCCTGGCCGGTTTAAGTGGGGGCCTTCTCTCCCTAGTTATTACTGGGTACACAGCTGTAGGCATGACCATAGTTGTAACGTTCTTCGCGGGAGCTATCGTTGGAGGGCTGTACTCTGTTTACGGAAGTATACTCGGGGGGTTCCTAGTCGGGCTAGGCGAGTACCTAGGTGTAGCGTTACTAGCTTCACTAGTAGGTGGCTGGATATACGCCTACAGACCTGCCATCCCACTAGCCGTTATGGCTGCTACCCTACTTACCCAGCCCGGAGGTCTGGCAACCCTCCTAAGGGGTGGTAGGAGGTGATCGAGCTCCCACCTGTAGTTCTGCAGGTAATCGTGAACTTCTCGATAGGTCTGATAGTTGCTACTAGCTTAAACATCGAGGTAGGGTTCCTCGGTATACCCCAGTTCGGTAGGCTCCTAGCTGTAATTGCGGGAGCCATAGTAGCCGCAGCTCTACCCGGTAGGATCCTAGCCGCTTACCTAGGGCTACCGTGGGGTGCTGAGTACGCCTACCACCTCTACAACTTCGGTATAGTAGCTAGGATCAACGATTTCCTAGCCTCTAACCCGGCTATCTCCATAGGGGTACTGATCCTCACGTTAGTCCTAGCCGCCGCTATCGGGGGTGTCATAGGGTACCTATGTGCATACCCAGCGCTTAGGCTTAAGGAGGCGTACCTAGGGATAACCCTCCTAGCCTTCGGCGACCTCCTAATGAACATCGCCTGGAACTACGACCCCCTCGTTGGTGGTACAACGGGAGTGTGGGTGGTAGACCCCTTCAGGTTCGTTGGTGCTGGTGGAACTAGGTTCACATTCTCAGCCCTCTTCATACTTGCAGTAGCTATCGTAGTCTTTATCTACGCTGAGCTGTTGGCTAGATCACCCTTCGGTAGGGTCCTTAAGGCTGTCCGGGATGCTGAGGTAGCTGCTGGTGTATATGGTAAGGACATAGTTGGGATAAGGACTCAAACTCTAATAATAGGGGGTGCCATAGCAGCAACAGCTGGTGCTCTGTGGGCCCTCTTTACGGGGAGTATGAAGGCTTACACGTACACCAGACTTACTTGGACCTTCTGGCCGTGGGCCTTCATGATGCTGGGTGGTACGGGGAATAACCTAGGCGTACTACTGGGAGTTCTACTCTATACCGTAGCTCGAACTGCAATAATACTGTACAAAGAAGCCCTGAGCACTGTAATACCGATCAGCCCTGAGTGGCTTGAGTATATAATGATAGGCTTAGTGGTAGTAGCAGTAGTACTATTTAGACCTCAAGGCATCATACCGGAGAAGCCCACGCTAGCACTACCTAAGAGCAGGGTAAAGGCTATAGCAGAAAGCTTAGAGAAGAGCTGAAGCGTGTCTAAAACCACCCGCTAGCAATACACGTGCGGTCTAGAACTCTACACGTAAGCTTGAACACGTTGACACAATTTAAAGGTGTGGTGGGAGTGTTTAGGGGGAGTGTAGCTGGTCTCTGAGGAGGCCGTAGATAAGTACGAGAGAATCGTGGACCTAGCTAAGAGGAGGGGGTTCTTCTGGCCTTCCTACGAGATATACGGAGGGGTAGCTGGTTTCTATGACCTAGGTCCTCTGGGTACTATGCTTAAGAATAACATAGTTAACCTATGGCGTAAGTACTTCGTACTTAAGCACCAGGATATGGTAGTAGAGATCGAGACCCCCATCATAGCACCTGAGGTCGTGTTAAGGGCCAGCGGTCACCTAGAGCACTTCACGGACCCCATAGTCGAGTGCTTGAAGTGTGGTAGGAAGTACAGAGCTGACCACCTCATAGAGGAGCAGCTTAAGGTTAAGGTCGAGGGGCTAAGGGGCGACGAGTTAACTAAGATAATAAGGGAGTCGAACCTGAGGTGCCCATCCTGCGGTGGGGAGCTGAGTAAGGTTATGGAGTTTAACCTACTGTTTAGGACAACTATAGGACCCTACTCATCCGATGTGGGTTACCTAAGGCCTGAGGCTGCTCAGGGTATGTTTACAGCGTTTAAGAGAGTCTACGTAGCTCTAAGGGAGAGGCTACCCCTTGGGATAGCTCAGATAGGGCGGGTAGCTAGGAACGAGATATCCCCTAGGCAGGGTATGGTTAGGCTCAGGGAGTTTACCATTATGGAAGTGGAGTTCTTCCACAACCCCGAGAGTGATGAACCACCGTGGGATAGGTTCTCCGGGAAGCTCAGGATCCTACCCGCAGAGCTTAGAGCTAGGGGTGAGGAGAGGCCTATAGAGGTAGACGTGAATGAGGCAGTTACCGAGGGGTTAATAAAGAGTAAGTGGTTGGGCTACTGGATGTGTGTTGCTAGGGACTTCGTACATGAGCTGGGTGTTGACTACGGTGAGATGTATTTTGAGGAGAAGATGCCCTACGAGAGAGCCCACTACTCTGTGCAGACCTTCGACCAGCTGGTTAGGGTAAGTAGGTGGGGGTGGATCGAGGTCTCCGGACACGCCTACAGAACGGACTACGACCTTAGGAGGCACATGGAGTTCTCCGGGCAGGACCTAACGGTCTTCAAGCCCTACCCAGAGCCTAAACTAGTTGAGGTAAAGAGGGTCGTAGTAGATAGGGCCCTACTGGGTAGGGTCCTGGGGGGCTCCCTCAAGGAGCTCGAGGAGGTGCTGAGGAAGCTAAGAGCTGAGGATGTAGAGAAGCTCCTCGCTACTGGGAGTGGGGAGGTGGAGGTAGGTGGGTTTAGGGTACCTCGGGAGGCCATTAGGGTAGTGAAGGAGGTGGAGAAGGCCTCCGGTGTAAGGATAATACCGCACGTAGCTGAACCATCCTTCGGTGCTGAGAGGCTAGTCCTCGTGGTACTGGATAAGGCCTATACGGAGGAGGGGGGTAGGGTAGTCCTGAGGATACCTAAGGCTATAGCCCCGATTAAGGTAGCTGTTTTCCCGCTTGTTGAGAGGGAGGAGCTCATCTCCCTAGCTAAGAGGATATACTGGGAGCTAGTAGACCGCGGTTTCACAGTTCTCTACGATGAGTCGGGGAGTATAGGTAGGAGGTACGCTAGAGCAGATGAGATAGGGGTACCCTTCGCTATAACCGTGGACTTCCAGAGCTTGGAGGACGGTACGGTAACTATCAGGGACAGAGATACGCGTCAGCAGGTACGTGTGAAGATCGGGGAACTACCTAATCAACTACGCGGACTACTCGAGGGTTAGGAACCTACCCTCTCCACCTCTATCTCTATGTACGGTACGTACCTAAAGCCCCTCCTCTCGCTCCCGATTCTAACGTTGAGCAGTCTTATACCATCGCCTAGCCTAGACTTAAGAATGTTGTAGAGGTTAACGGCTCTGTAGATGTTCTCACCATTCCCCCTTATGACTACGGTCTTAGCCCCCTGGTTGAAGATTATGGCTATAGAGGCTAGGTACTCGCTGAGAGCTCTTCTCCCAACGCTTATCCTGTACATCCTCGTCTCGCTCACTAACACCACCTAGCCTAGTTTGCCTTAAGTTAAATAAGCTTAAAACTGAAAGCCTTGCCTTTTAAGGCGGGGATAAGGGGGAGCTCACAAACCTTCTTTGTTGGGCTAAGCTCGGTGACGGGTGTTCAAGATCTGTGAGCCTGGGGCGATGATAGTTGGAGTACCCATAACCCCGAGCCCGGGGAGGGGTAGGGGTAACGGGCCGGAGGCCCGGGGTTGAATCCCCGAAGCGGGGAGATGGAGTTCCAAACCTCCCCGCCTTAGCAGGAACCCCTGCTATTCAGGGCGGGGAGGAGATCAGGGTACTCCGGGCTCAAAGTATTTATACCTTACCTCAAAATTACCTCCTGGTGTTCCAGTATTGTGGAGGAGGTACGCGTAACGCCCTGGGAGGCTGAGGCGTTCGTAGATTACGATAGGCTTATAAAGGTATTCGGGGCTAAGCCCCTAACTGAGAGGGAGGTAAGTGCGTTAAAATCCCTTACCGGAGAGCTGCACCCCATGGTTAGGAGGTACGTATTCTACTCCCACAGGGACTTCGATATATACCTCGAGAGACTTAGGTCGGGTGCTAGGTGCGCCCTCTACACGGGTAGGGGTCCCTCCGGCTACACCCACCTAGGGCACATCCTACCGTGGATATTCACTAAGTGGCTTCAGGATAGGCTAGGTCTGGAGCTGTTCTTCCAGATGACAGATGACGAGAAGTTCTGGCACGATGAGAGGCTGGAGCTGTCTGAGAGCAACGCCTACGCCTACGAGAACTCCCTAGACCTCATAGCACTGGGCTTCGACTACAGGAAGACCCACATAATAGTGGATAGCGAGGACATAGGCTACCTCTACCCGATAGCTACTAGGGTAGCTAAGAAGATTACGTACTCGGTGCAGAGAGCTACCTTCGGCTTCACGGACTCTACGAACGTTGGGCTGGTATTCTACCCAGTCCTGCAGATAGCCGTCTCCTTCCTACCTACCGAGCTCTATGATGAGCCTACTGAGGTACTTATACCGGCAGGTATAGACCAGGACCCATACTGGCGTATAGCACGTGATATAGCACCTAGCCTAGGGTACCCGAAGCCTGCTCAAATACATAACAAGCTGCTCCCAGGTCTAGGGCCTGAGGGTAAGATGTCGTCATCCAAGCCTGAGACAGCTATATACACCACCGACCCACCCGAGGTAGCTTCCCAGAAGGTTATGAGAGCCTTCACCGGTGGACAACCCACTGTAGAGTTACAGAGGAGGTTAGGTGGCAATCCAGATCGTTGCTCGGTCTACAAGATGTACGAAATGCTCTTCGAAGAAGACGACGAGAAGCTGAGGGAGAGGTACTGGAGCTGTAGGACTGGTGCACTACTATGCGGGGAGTGTAAGGCTCAGCTAGCTCCTAGGGTAGCTACCTTCCTCCAGGACTTCCAGAAAAGGAGGGAGAGGGCTAGAGATGTCGTAGACCGCTATCTACTTAGAGGCAAGTTTGAGAAACCTAGGGTTAGGAAAAGCTAAAGTAGGGAAGCTGAGTTACTGCAATTTACTAAACACCCTTGAGACCTCTATCTAAGTCCTCTAGGGCTATCCTAGATAGCTCAGCTAGCTCCTTAACTACCTGCCTACTGACCTCCCCCAGGTCCTCCATAACTACGTAGAACCTCCTATCTACTACCTCATCATTCCTCCAGACAATGTCGTAGCTTACTACGTAGAACTCCGGCTCGGTACCTGGGGATTGCTCAGCTAGCTCCGGCTTTAGCTCCGAGACCCTCTCCCTAGTTACTACGAGGTCTGACTCCCTAGGGTTCCAGAGGTCTAGTACTCCAACTAGTATTCTACGTAGAACCCTCTCGATAGGCTCGTCAACAGTCCTTACTTCAGTTACTTCACCGAGTACTACGTGTGCTACTAGAGTAGCCACGCTCAGCACCTAAGGTCTCTTATCCTACCCCCTATATTAGTAGCCTTCTGAATCAGCTCCTCGCAGACCTTCCTCAAAATCCCGGATGCCTCCTCCTGGGTTGGAGCACTTGCTGCGATGTATATCTCGAGTACGGGGGCGTTGAGTTCGAAGCCCTTAGGGTTAGACTTTACGTAGACCCTGGGGTACATCGAGATGTAGTTCTTCAGGATCGGTGCTAATGACGCCTCGGGGACCCCGATTAGGGTGAAGGAACCCTCAGAGACCTTAGCTGGTGATAGTTCCCTAATGGACGGCTCTACGTAGTTAACCCACATCTCCTCCATCTCCTTAGGAACCCCCGGAAGGCATACTACTAGCGTGCGACCGACCTTCAGGAGGGCTCCTGGAGCTGTACCTACTGGGTTGGGTATAGCTTTAGCCCCCTCGGGGAGGTATGCCATCTTAAGCCTCTCAGGTGTTAGCTCGTAACCCCTCACTAGGTACTTCTCCCGGATCATCGTGTAGGCCTCCTCGTTCAGTATTAGAGGTCTACCCAGCGCTTTAGCCACAGCCTCGAGTGTAATGTCGTCGTATGTAGGGCCTAGACCTCCCGTTGTAACTACCAGCTCCGGTTCGTACTTCTTCAGTACGTAGTTTAGGAAGGTGGATATAGCATCTATATCATCAGGTAGGGAGAGCACCCCAGAGACTGTAAAGCCCATTAGGGTTAGTCTTCTACCCAGGAAAGCTGCGTTGGTATTCACTACCAGTCCGCTAACTACCTCCGTACCTAGAGTGAATACCCAGGCTCTGGGTCTCTCCAAGGTTGACACCAAGTTGCTACCGGAGTTTACAGCTAAGTACTTTAGCTATGAAGACAGCCCTCTGGAGTACCGTTACCAGAAGTCCTGTAGCAAGTACTGCGAGAGCTACGTTAGCTACGTAAACCCCGAACATGTAGAGCACGGCGAAAACCGCGACTATGTACATACACCTGAACTCCCTTGTCATAATACCCACATCAGATAACCCGGAGACCCCCAGAGACTCGGCCCTAGCTCTAGCGTAGCTGACCACTAAGGACAGTATCGCAACTACGTAGGTAAGTAGGGCATCGCAACCCAATAGGTAGAGTGCTAGCACTATCGAGGCATCGCTAACCCTATCCGCTAGAGAGTCTAGGAAGGCTCCACAACTACTTACAGTACCCCTAAGCCTAGCTACGGAGCCGTCGAGAGAGTCTAGGAGAAACGCTACTACAGCTACGACCATAGGTACTAGTGGGTTTCTAGTTAGTAGGGCTACGACCGGAACCAGTAGGGATAGGACTAGCCCACCCATTGTTAGGTGGTTCGGGTTGAGGAAGGTAAAGTATCGGGCAACCGAACTAGCTACCCCCTTAAGTCTCCTCCTAGCCAACCCCAAACCCATACCCTAGGTGTAGGTAGTTCAGATAAGTTAAGCTACATCACACATCAGATCCCGGATTCCTCAACACCTAGGTATACTGGTTACAGCAGCTAAAAATTTGGGGGTGAGCACCTCTCATTTAGGTGCCGCTCTTATAAGAAGCGGAGCTCCTTAGAAGAACTCCGAGACTGAATGGTGAAGTACGAACTACCTCCACCTAGTTGTACCGGTAGGTGTGAACTGGAGTCACTTCTAGAGGAGTTCCTGCTAGCCCTCGAGGCTGCCGGAGCCTCGCCGAGTACTCTAAAGTCCTACAGGTCGGCAATTAAGGACTTCCTGGGCTTCGTAGGTAAGAGGTACTCCGATGAGCTAAACCCGCAGGATTTCCTCGCGTGGCGCGTTAAGAGAATGAAGGAGGGGCTTAGGTTTAGCCGCGGGGATAGGGAGGCTAGTACTAGAACGCTGTACTACTACACACTCTTCGTTAGATCCTTCCTAACCTGGTTAGGGGTATTCAAGGGGAGACCCCCCTCGGTAGCTAAGCCTAGGCAGGTAAAGCTCCGCACAGTGCTCTCCAGGGATGAGGTACGCAGACTCTTTAACGCATCGAGGGATACCCTAGACTTACTGATCCTCTCCCTACTACTGGAGACGGGTTTAAGAGCTAAGGAGGTTCTCTCGATAAGGAAGTCTGACGTAGACTTGGAGAAGAGGGAGATTAGGGTACTGAAGGCTAAGTATGGTGAGAGTAGGGTAGTCTTCATGGGGCCTCTAACCTACAGCGTACTCTCTAAGTACATACCTCTACTAAGGGATGACGATAGGCTGATACCACTAACCTACTCAGGGCTCTACAAGAGGCTTAAGAGCTTAGCTACGAGAGCTGGTATCGACCCGAGGAAGGTGAGGCCGCACGTCTTCAGGCATACCTTCGCAACGGAGTCCCTTAGGAGGGGGCTAGCCCTGCCAGCACTTCAGGCAATACTGGGGCATAGAGATATAAAGACTACGCAGGTGTACCTACACCTAGCTGTTGAGGATATCAAGGAGCTCTACATGAAGACCTTCTACGGGTCTGGGCAGACTGCGGAGGTCAGGTAAAGCTGTTGGGGTTAGGTCAAAAATGATGCTACTAAGGCTATTACTGAGAGTGTTAGGGAGTACTTACTCAGGGTTCTAAGTGCTTGGTCCACCCTAACCCTACCCATGGAGTAGGCTACTACTACCAGTACGGTCAGTACGGCGAAGTACTTCACGAGTGCTATAGCAGTCGGCAGGGCCCCGGGTTCTAGCGGTGGTACGGGTATCACTAGGTTAGCTAGGACTAGGACGTAGAGGGTTAGTTCTACTTCGTGTAGTAGTATGCTAAGACCGAGAGCTGGTCCGCTCAGCTCAGCTAGATAGCCTCCAGCAACCTCGGTCTCAGCCTCGGGTATGTCGAAGGGCTTCAACATGGCCTTAGCTAGTAGGGAGGTGGTGTAGGCAACTGTAGCTATCACTACAGTAGCTACTGCTACTAGACCTCGTAGCGGGTTATCTAGGGGTATCCTGGGGTTACTTAGGGCCTCCGCTATGGAGAGACTGTCCGGGGCTAGGACCCTGACCAGGGCTATTAGTGACATAGCTATAGCTGGCTCGAAGACCAGCATTAGTGCGGTATACCTAGCTCCACCGAAGCTTGGGTACGGTGAGGTACTACCCAGACCGAGTACGGCTACAGCTATGGACGCGTAGAGGGTTAGGTATATGAATACAAAGACGTCGAGTGGTGCCCTTAGGTAGTAGGGCGCCATCGGTAGCAGCGCCGTCGCTGACGAGGTGGCTGCGATACCCAGGGCAGTTAGGAACATGAGCAACCTAATGGGGGTGTAGACCCCTGTTACAACCTCCTTAACGAAGAGGAGCTTGTAGACGTCCGCGAAGGGTTGGAGTATACCGAAGGGACCTACGTACTTAGGGCCTACCCTATTCTGTATTCTAGCTACTAGCTTACGCCTATACCACTGCGATAGCAGTCCCAGGACTACCAGGAAGAGTAGCCCAGGGTAAACTACTACCGTAATGAGGATCCCCAGGGCAGTACTTAGGGGCGTCACCCTAACCACCTAGAGCTATGTAGAGTAGTACAGCAAGTAGGAGTAGGTACGGTAGTGAAAACGCGAACCAGTCGTTAAACAGCCCCGTCTGTACGTACTCCACTAAGGCCCTGTACAGCCTCTGCATGGTGTACCGAACAGCCCAGGCTACCTCTACGAGACCTATCCTAAACTGTGACTGGGGCTCGCCAGATAGGTAGACCTCGGTCCTCCTTATCCTCGACGTCCTGGCTATAGGTAGCCAGAGGGCTACTGCTATTAGTAGTGAGGTTGCGGTTAGTATTAGCATAAGGGTTTGTAGGTCCACGTCAACCACCCGAAGTTAGGTATAACCTACTTACGTAGTTTATG
>Ga0326760_1000026_pt1 | contig 95734 bp, 95 predicted proteins | sample GCREP_S_FD_207668 | JGI IMG/M metagenome (GOLD analysis project Ga0326760, IMG submission 207668) | Hot spring sediment microbial communities from Geyser Creek Basin, Yellowstone National Park, WY, United States - GCR.EP_S | ecosystem: Environmental > Aquatic > Thermal springs > Near-boiling... | reverse complement strand
TATTCGTTAAGTATACCGCTCTCATTGGGAAATTGTAAGGTCGCCTTTCAGCCTTAAAATAATTTGTTGTATGCGCAGGAATTACATCAAGGAAAACCTTGAGAAAATATATTCAAGGCTTGGTTATACACTCCTTGAGGTGGACTTCATAACGGACAAAATGATAAGGCTCACACTTTTAACTCCGCGTTGGACCATAAAGGAAATTTTGGGGTTGGTTGAGGTTGGTTTTGATGGGAATATTAAGGTTAGGATCCTGAGAGGGTAGATATGAGGGTTGAGAAGGGGAAGTTTGTTAGGATAGAGTATGAAGTTTATTTTGAGGGGGAAAATAATGTTTTAGATTTTGGGACGCTAACTTACCTTCACGGGAATGGAGAGATCCTACCCGCCTTGGAGAAAAGACTTGAGGGTGCCCACGTGGGGGAAATCTTGGATATTACATTACCGCCATCCGAAGCCTTCGGGGAGTTTGATAAGGATCTCGTGAGGGCAATACCTTTGGATTACTTTGAGGATAAGGATATAAAGCCGGGGCAATTTGTTAGAGCCCAAACCTTGGACGGTTCAATATTGCAATTTACCGTGATAGATGTTTCCGATGGGATCGTTTACGCGGACTTTAACCACCCGCTGGCGGGGGAAACTTTGAGATTTAAAATAAAAGTTTTGTGTGTAAGCGATGAAAAGCCACCCTGTGAGTGCGGAGGAGGTTGCAATTGCCAGGAAGATTAGGGGAAATTTCCCATCCCTAAAAGGTTCCGAGGTATATCTCGACTCCGCCGCAACCTCCCTAAAACCAAGATCCGTAATATCCGCGGTGAGGATGTACGAGGAGGAGTTCCCCGTGAATGTCCATAGGGGTGCATACCCATGGGCGGAGAGGGCGACGGAGGAGTACGAGAAAGCCCGCGCGAAGGTTGCAAAGTTTATAAACGCAAAGGCAGAGGAGGTTATATTCACAAAAAACGCAACAGAAGCCATAAACCTCGTTGCAAAGATCCTTGAAAAGTATATAAATCCGGGGGACAAGATTTTGGTGAGCATACTTGAACACCATGCGAACTTTTTGCCCTGGATGAACTTGGCGAGGAAAAAGGGGGCGAAGTTTGAAGTGATTGATATTAGGGATGATGGGTTTTTGGATATGGAGGATTTTCGGAGGAAGCTGGATAAGAGGGTGAAAGTTTTGGCAATTACTATGGCATCAAACGTCCTCGGTGTAATACCACCGTTGAGGGAAGTAATTAAGGAGGCGAAGGAAGTTTCCGCCTTCGTTGTTTTGGATGGGGCACAGTATATACCACATCATCCCATAAACGTGGGGAGCTTGGGGGCGGATTTTGTGGCTTTTTCGGGGCATAAGATGTTTGGACCTTCGGGAACGGGGGTACTTTGGGGGAAAATTGAGATTTTGGAGGATGGGGAACCATTAATTTTGGGAGGTAGTATGATAAAAGAGGTTTATATTGACGATTTTATTATGGCGGAAAGTCCTCAGAGGTACGAGGCCGGAACGCCAAACATAGGCGGGGTGATAGGCTTGGGTTATGCGGTGGATTTTATAAACGAAATTGGATACGATTTTATTGAAAATTACGAAAGGAAACTTACGGAATATCTCTATTCTTCCCTGAAGGGTATAAAGGGGGTTGAAGTTTACGGTCCTGAGCCAAAATTCAGGACCTCCCTTGTATCCTTTAACGTCAAGGGGGTTCATCCCCACGATGTAGCTTGGTATTTGGGATTGGAGGGGATCATGGTCAGATCGGGGGGCCATTGCGCCCATCCTTTACATCAAAGGCTAAGGATCCCTTACAACCAAAGCGTCAGGGCGAGCCTATCCGTATTCAACCTAACCGAGGATATAGATAGGTTGGTCGAGGGCATAGAGAAGGTCAAGTTTGCCTTTAAGGTAAGTTAAAGTCCCGAAGAGTTATTCCCAAACCTCCTATAAGCGATAGGTACCCCCTCCAATTTACCCATAAAGTAAGCCTGAAGGATCCTCATGGCTAGGTATTGGGGTTTAACGGGGGAAGGATTTCCGACGGAGAAGGCGACTACTCCCACCTCGGGGTTCTCCGCAGGCGCAAAACCCACAAACCACTCGGTTAAACCCCCAATCTCTCTACTACTTAAGGTTCCTGTTTTCCCTCCCACCTTAACGCCCGTTAAAACCCTCCCATCCCCATCCTTGAAGTATTTTTTTGCGGTACCATCCAAAACCGTTGACACCGCTATCTCCCTGAATTTTTCCACCACATCCTCCCTTAGGACCCTCCCAAGGACCCTTGGGGTTGCCCTGTAAATTACCGTTCCGTTTTTCGACACTACCCTGCTTATTATATAAGGCTCAACATCCGAACCCATGCTTGAGATTATTGTTAGCCTTATGGCCTGTATTGGGTTTAGGGTTGAGTGATCAAAACCGCTTCCCAAAAGGGCAAGATCGTAATCGTTCTTGGGCGGATTGATTATCCCGAAGGGTATCCCATCTACGGTATCGTTGAAATAAAACCTCCTTGCCACATTCATTATAGATGGAAAACCTAACATGACCGCCAGCCTTCCGAAAAGGGGGTTATTTGATGTACCGAAGGCGTTGTATAAAGTTGAGAAATACTCTTTTTCGCAGTTTAACCATTTTTGTGGCCTTTTTCTATAAATGGGTGGGCAAAATCTAAAGGTATCCTCGGGTTTTACGTCGTTGTTCTCAAGGAAGGAAATTAAGGTTATAATCTTAAATATTGAAGCGGCGGGGTACTTGTTTATTTTAAAGGGATAAAGGCTTTTTTCTCCCCTGTAAAGGCCCGCTATAGCAAGGATCCTCCCGCTTCTCAAATCAAACAAAACTATACCCTCAATTTCCTTAGGGTAGGTTGATATCAGGGTGTTGGCTATCTGCTGAAGGTTCGGATCAACCGTGAAATACACCTTGCTCCCGTCCGACATCCTATATACGTATTCTCCGTTTTCCATCTGGGCGTTTTGAAACATCCAAAGGGCCAAATTCAAATTCGGGAGCATAGGGATATTATAAGGAGGGGAAGGCAGTAAAATTTGGTAGGGGGTTTTCTTTTGTTGTACCTCGCATATACACCCTTATAATACCTACTATGATGCATAGTAGATATTTGGTTTTGCTTCTGCTCCTCTCATGCTCAGGAAAAGGCTATGTGGAAGTTTTGAAATTCTCGGGTGAGGGGTACGAAATAAGGGTTCTATCTTCGGATGGGGAAATAAAGGTGGGAATAAACGAGATTAGGGTTGAGGTTAATCCCCCCGCAAAGGTGGAGGACGGGTATGCCGGAGATGAGGGAGTATTAAGTACGAGGGGAAATTAAAGGTGAGTATGGAGGGGTCCTGGCAGGTTGGGGTAAAGATAGGTGGGAGGATGATATATAAGGATATAAATGTCCCAGTAAAAGGCGGAGATTCGAAGGGGCACGAACACGGTTCGAAATTTGATAATTTAAACATTTCCCTCTATAAGGTTGATAGTTCCAAGGCTCCCGTAGTTATTTATTCCGCAGGTAGGTTAGAAAGTCCAAGAAATGGAATATTTTCCGTAAGTCCGAGATTTTCGGGTTATATTACGAAAGTTTTTGTGGATAGGCAAGGAAAGTTCGTTAAAAAAGGGGAAGCCCTCTTTGAATTCTACTCCCCAGAGGTTTATTCCACATATTTGGAATATTTAAAGGGGGGTTCGGATCTATCCCTTGAGAGGCTCTCCCTTATGGGGATCTCTTTAAACGATGTTAAAGATTCCCTTGCGGTCTTTAGATCGCCCGTTTCGGGAAGGATATTGGACCTTAATGTGAAAAAGGGAAAAAGGTTTGAGGCGGGTGAATCATTGTATGAGATCCTATCGGATAATATACTGTACTTTGTTGGGGAAGTGCCACAGGAAAAGGCGAAGCTTTTAAAGGTTGGACTTCCGGTGGAGGTTGAGGGTATAAGTTCAAAAATTGCCGAAATTTTACCGGAGGTAAATCCAGAGACGAGGACGGTCAGATTTTTGGCGGTGATCCCAGCAAAGGAGGGTTTATTTCCGGGTATGGTCTTAACCGCTAAGGTTATGGACTTTAAAAGTGGGATATTTGTTCCAAAGGATGCGGTTATTAGAACCGGGAAAGGGGATATAGTTTTTGCCAAAGAGGGGGAAGGGTTTAAAAAGAAAGCTGTGAAAATCCTATATGAAGTTGATGGGGGTTATATTGTTGAGGGTTTGAAAGTTGGGGAAGAGATAGTACATAAGGGGGTATTCTTCGTCTCCGCGGATGAAAATTTGAGGGGAAATGAATGATAGAAAAGGGCATCCTCTGGAGCTTAAAAAATAGGGGGATAATCCTTTTTTCTACGGTTATAACGGTTGCGCTTTCCGTTTTTTTGATGCTAAGGACCCCCTTAGATGCCATACCCGATATTTCCGACACGCAGGTTTTAATAGAAGTTGATTGGGAGGGACAGGATCCGATAACGATAGAAGATCAGATAACTTACCCTATGGTGTCAAGGCTTCTTTCCGTTCCGAGGGTGAAAAATGTAAGGGGAATATCTATGCAAAATAAGGCTTTGATATATGCGATTTTTGAGGGGGAACGGATATATGTTGGGCAAGGAACAGGGTTTTGGAGTATATCTCGGGTATAGAGCTACCCGAAGGGGCAAAGGTTGAACTTGGACCACCCGCCACATCTTTGGGTTGGATCTTTATGTACGCCCTGGTGGATAGAACGGGTAAGCTTGACCTTGCGAGTTTAAGGGCTTTCAACGATTTTTATTTGAGGTACAGGTTGTTAAAGGCTAAAGGTGTTGCGGATGTGGTAAGCGTTGGGGGTTATGTCAAGGAATATCAAATAGATGTGGATCCTTATAAGATTAGAGCTTACAGTATAACTTTTGGGGAAGTTATAAATGCGGTTAAGTCCGCGAATCTTCAAAGAGGGGGGAGGTTTTTGGAGGTTTCGGGAAGGTATTAGTGCTGTATTGAAGGTGGATCCGAAAACGGGAGCAAGCATAAAAATTGGGGATGTTGCTTTTGTTCAGATCGGTCCCGCTTTAAAGGAGGGGGAGGTGGTGGGGGGAATAGTTATTATGAGGGATGGGGAGAATGTGTTGAGGGTTATAGGGGAGTTGAAGGAAATTATTAGAAAAATTGAACTTCCCGAAGGTGTGGAATTGGTTATTACGTATGACAGAAGCAAGTTGGTTAAGGAGGCTATAGAAACTACCCTCAAAACCCTGATAAAGGAGATCCTGATAGTTTTAGTTGTGGTTGCCATATTCCTGATGAACATAAGGGGTTCTATTCCAATAATTCTCTTTTTGCCCACCGCCCTACTTTATCACCACAAACATAATGAGCCTTGCGGGTATGATCCTGAGCGTTGGTGTTATGATAGATGCGGGGGTGGTTATGGTGGAGAATGTTTTCAAGAAGCTTGAGGATAGATCTCCTAGGAGCTTTGAGGAGAGGTTTAAGCTCGTATATATTGGGGTTTCTGAGGTTGCACCTTCGTTATTCTTTTCTTTGGCAATAATAACGGTCTCATTTTTGCCGGTTTTCTATTTAAGGGGGGAGGAAGGTAAGCTCTTTTTCCCCTTGGCTTTTACAAAGACCTTTACTATGCTCTTCGCAACATTTCTTTCGGTTACCTTACAGGGTTATCGGGGAAGAAGATAACCCAATAAACACATTCCTAAAGCGGGCATATGGGAAGATTTTTGAACTATCGGTTAATAAACCTTACCCATTTATCCTTTCCCTTTTTTTGCTTCCCATATTTTCCCTTTTGATCCTTAGGAAAATTCCGTCCGAATTTATGCCGAACTTGAACGAAGGGGCAATTTTGTATATGCCTTCAACAGTACCCGGAATACCCTTGGACGAAGGGGTTGAAGTTTTAAGAAAGCAGGATTCCATCATAAGGTCCTTCCCGGAAGTTGAAAGGGTTTTTGGGAAAATAGGTAGGGCGGAAACACCAACGGACCCCGCTCCCCTATCAATGATAGAAACGGTAATACTGCTAAAACCTAAGGAACAGTGGAGAAAGGGAATGGATCTTGACAGCTTAATAAAGGAACTTAACTCTGCACTTAACTTTCCGGGATGGATAAATACTTGGGGTATGCCTATAAGGGTGAGGATAGATATGCTTAAGACCGGGATAAGGACACCATTGGGAATTAAGGTACTTGGGGATGATCCCTTTAAGACGGAAAGTTTAGCATTAGAAATTGAGAAATTGAGAGATTGTTGAAAAATTCGGAGGGAATACTCAACGCTGTCGCCGAGAGATCCGCCCGATCCCCTTATATAAACATAATTCCAAAGAGGGAGAAGCTTGCGGAATATGGGCTTAGTGGGAAGGATATAATGGAGATATTGGAAAAGATCGTAGGAGGTTCCCCTTTGGATCGTTCGGTGGAGGGAAGGGAGAGGTATCCTATAAGGGTGCGCTTGGCAAGGGCTTTCAGGGACGAAATAGAAGATTTAAAAAACCTTGAGATAATAACACCTTCCGGCGCTATAACTACCTTGGGAAACGTTGCGGATGTTGTGGTTTCTGAGGCCCCTTCCGAGATAAGGAACGAGGATGGCTTTGTTGCAAGTTTCGTTTATATTATACCAAAAGAAGGGGCAGATCTGGGAAAGGTAGTGGAGAAAGCAAAGGAGAAGCTGAAAATATTAACCTTACCTAGGGGGTATTTCCTTGAATTTTCAGGCCAGTACGAGGATATTAAGAGGGTGAGGGAAAGCCTGATGTTTATCCTACCAATAACAATCCTGACAATTCTTTTCCTACTTTATTTAAACTTCCGCTCCCTCCTAAAATCCGTTATAGTTCTGCTTGGGATCCCTTTTACCCTTTTCGGAGCCTTTGGATTGATGTATCTCTTAAATTATAAAATGTCCGTGGCAAGCTGGGTGGGTATCATAGCCCTTCTGGGGATCTCCGCGGAGATGAGCGTAGTTATGCTATTATTTATGGATATAGGTTTAAAGAATCACACGCACAATCCTTTGGCGGGGATAAGGGAAGGGGCGCTAAGCAGGCTCAGGCCGAAAGTTATGACAACGCTTACCACCTTCACATCCCTAATACCCGCGATGTTTGAAGCGGGCATAGGTTCGGAAGTTATAAAGGGGATAACCGCCCCTATGGTGGGGGGGAATATTCTTTGCCCTCATATTAACCTTGGTTATTTACCCATTCTGTAATTTACGGGAGGAAGGGATGATAACTTTGATTTGCTTAACTTTGGAGGATTACATAAAGGGGGTCAAAAAGAACTACGAGGTCCTTGCATATAGAAAATTGAGAAGGTTTATTCTTACGCCTTCCTTTCCGAACTCTCACCGGAATACCTTATGCTTTCCTACAATGCTATGTTTATGGATGGTGCAATATCCCTTGAGCAACCGATAAAGATCTCCCAACCCTTTAAGATCCTTTCATTGAGAGAATTAAAAAGGGCAAAGAGATATGAGGGTATGGATCTTGAAAATTCTTTCGTTTTATCCGCAGTAGATGCTTACCTTGAATGTGGGGTTTTGAGGGAGAAAAGGGGGATATTAGAGAAGCTTTCGGATAACTTAGAAAATTTGATAAAACTCTCGGAATATCGGTATAAGGGGGGAGACTTAAGGCTCTCGGAAGCTAAGGTTATAAAGGCAAAGATGGAATTAATAAACGCAAAAATAAAAAAAGTTGAGGGGAACTTAAAGCGTGTAGAGGAAGTGGTAAAGTTCTATTATGGGGGTGATGTGGGGGAAATTTTTCTCCCTAAGGTTGAAACCCTTCCTAGATTAGATAGCCTGATGAAACTTTTGGAAAATTCCCCGAGCTTGAAATACAGGGAGCACATAAAAAGGTCAAAAAGGTACGAGAATTTCTCAAAGATCCTTCCTTTAACCTTATCGCCGGGTATTCTTTATCACGACCGCAAGTTTTCCTTTTCCTTATCCATTGAACTTCCAATATGGATCCTGAGGTATTGGAATATATGTATAGGGCTGAGAGGGAAAAGAGAATCGCACAGATTAGGGGACTGTATGGGGATTACATCTCTTCCCTTGAGGTCCTAAGGAGTTTGGAGAATTCGTTAAAGGAGATGGAGAGGGCTTTGAATTTAGAAAGGGAAAATTACAGATCCGGTAGATCCAACCTTTACGATGTTTTCATGCTATACAACGAAGTTTTGGAATTGGAAATGGAGGTGGTTGAGACTAAGGCGGAGGTTTTGAGGAAAGTTTATGAAATAAAGGGTTTAGTGGGGATATTGTAGTTGTTCTACACTCTCAAGCCTTTACTACTACTTAATTACCAACGATCCTTGCCACCCAAATACTGATCTCATACAGAATTATTAAAGGTAAGGACATCAAAATAAGGCTTATAGCGTCTACGGTTGGGGATATGACCGCAACGAGTATTACTATCAAAACTATGAATTCCCTCCTTCTCCTTGATAGGGTTTTATGATTTAAAATTCCAAACCTTGCCAATATCCCAATTGCTATAGGGAGCTCAAAAAGTATTCCAAATATAACCACACTCCAGAATATGAAGTTCAAATATTGATTCGCCCCTATCACTAACTGAAAGTTCCCTGCAAAGGATAGCAAGAATTCAACCGCCCTTGGTACTATCACGAAAACCGATAAAAAGGCTCCCGTATAGAAAAGGAGAAGGGTGGAAAGGAGGATGAGTCCTACCGCAAGCTTTTCCTTAGGGTATAAGGCGGGTGATATAAAACCCCAAACTTCCAAAACAAAATAAGGGAAACAAAGGAAAAGGGCGGAAAGCAAGGAAACTTTAAACCTAACCATAAATGCATCCTGAACGTTGAAAATATAAAGTTTCCCTACGGGTTGAGATATGAAATGAATAATTTTTTCGTGAAGAAACCACATAACGAACGAAACCAGAACATAAACAATTATCGCCCTTATTAACCTAGTTCTAAGCTCAACAAGATGGGGTTGTAAGCTATCCCAATCCACCTATTAAAAGCTGTAAAATCTGAACCGCGTTTGTTGCCGCGCCTTTCCTAAGATTATCCGCAACCACCCAAGCACTCAAAGCCCTTGGGTTTTCCGGGCTGAACCTTATCCTACTTGCGACAACAAAATCCTTATCCTCAACGTCTATGGGGGTAGCAAACCCATCCCTTAAAACCTTCAAACCCTCCTGTTTCTCCAGAACATCGTACACGTCGCTTAAAGATGGGGAGCTCCTTAGGATCACCGTTATAGCTTCACTGTGACCTATTTCAACGGGAACCCTAACAGTCGTTGGATATACCTTTATATCGCTTTTTAGGATCTTCTTTGTTTCCCTAATCATCTTCCATTCTTCCGTAGAGTAGCCTTCCGAGAACTCCCCTATCTGAGGTATGACGTTCCTATATATCCTCGTCGGAAAGGGGGTTTCGTCAAATATACCACCCTTCTCCTCTTCGTTTAACGCAATAAGTCCTCTCATACCAGCCCCAGAAACAGCCTGATATGTGGCAACGAAGACCTCCTCTATTCCGAAGGCGGAAAGTAGAGGTTTTAGGAAAACGACCATCTGTATTGTGGAGCAGTTAGGGTTTGAGATTATCCCCCTGTGTTTAAACGCCTCCTCCGGGTTTACCTCGGGAACCACGAGGGGAACATCCGGCTCCAAACGGAAGGCACTTGAGTTGTCTATAACCACCGCCCCCTTTTCCACAAAGAGGGGAGCATAAGTCCTCGCCACATCGGAACCCGCGGAAAATATGGCAAAATCCACATTTGGGATCCCATACTCTATGGGTATTACCTCAATCTTTTTGCCGAGGAATTCAACAACTTTCCCCTCAGACCTTTTTGAGGCGAGGGGTATTATCTCGGGATTTTCCTTCCATAACCTCTCCTCTAAAACTTCCAATATTTTCCTGCCCACCAAACCCGTCGCACCTACTACCGCAATCTTCAAAGGGCGGCGGACGGGATTCGAACCCGCGACCCCCAGAGCCACAGTCTGGTGCTCTACCCCTGAGCTACCGCCGCCGTTTAGGTGTGTATTTTAAGGGTGAGAAAGCTTTAAAACTTGTAAAATTTTTTCTTTCAGGCTTTCGTTGTCAAGCCCTATTTCCTTAAGGAGAAAGCCTTTATCACCGTGCGTAATAAACCTATCCGGTATTCCGAACCTTACGATGGTTTTCCCGTTTAAAAGCCCCCTATCCGCCAAGAACTCCAAGACAGCGCTCCCAAACCCACCATTCAAAACGTTATCTTCAAAGGTGAAAATAAACTTATGCTTCTCAACCAAGGAATTTAAAAGTTCTCCATCCAACGGTTTGACGAACCTCGCGTTTACAACCGTCGGATTTATACCCATATCTGATAGGGAATTTGCTATTTCTAAAACGGGATAAACGAAGTACCCAACGGGAAGTAGAAGTATATCCTCCCCCTCAAGGAGAACCTCCCACTTTCCGATCTCCAAAATTTCGGGATTTTTACCGGTTAGAGGTCTTGGGATCGTGCCCCTCGGATACCTCACGAATATAGGACCCTCCTCGTATTTCCAAGCGGTGTATATCAGGTCTACAAACTCGTCCCCATCCTTTGGGGCAGCGATCACACAGTTGGGAATAGCCCTTAGGTAAGAGAGGTCAAATACCCCATGATGTGTGGGTCCATCATCCCCAACGAGCCCTCCCCTATCAAGGAAAAACCTCACAGGGAGCTTTTGTAAGGCGATGTCGTGTATGATGCTATCGTAAGCCCTTTGGAGGAATGTGGAATATATGGCGACGAAGGGTTTTACGCCGGATCTGGCAAGGCCACCCGCGAAGGTTACCGCGTGCTGTTCCGCTATCCCCACATCAAAATACTGGGCCCTTAAGTTGTCCCTAAGTTTATCCAAACCCGTCCCCTTTGGCATCGCGGCGGTTATACCCACAACCAAGGGGTCAATCCTTGCTATCTCAAGGACGGTATTCCCAAAAACGGATGAGTAGGTGGGAAGGTCGCTTTTTCTCTTCGCTTTCCCATCAATTTTATCGTAAGGCCCCAAACCGTGAAAGGTCTCCGGATCAACGAGGGCAGGTTTAAACCCCCTACCCTTTTCCGTTATTATGTGTATCAATATGGGTCCTTTTAAATTCTTTGCCTTTGAAAAGATCCCGTCAAGAACCTCAATATTATGCCCATCAATGGGTCCAATATACCTAAAGCCGAAGAATTCAAAAAGAGCCGCGGGATCCTGAACGATGGTTTTTATCACATCTTGAAGCTTTGAACCCCAATATTTTCCCTTCCTTGGAAGGAGGGAATAAAGTTTTTCCCTTAGGATGTTGTAGGTTGGAGATACCTGAACCCTTGAGAGGATATGGGCGATTATTCCTACGTTTTTATCTATTGACCACCCGTTATCGTTTAGAACGGTTATCAGATCCACGCCAAGGCTCCCCGCGTTGTTCATAGCCTCCAAGGTCATACCCACCGTTAATGATGCGTCCCCAATTACCGCCACCACTTTGTATTCTTCCCCCGTGTAATCCCTTGCCTTGGCAAATCCGAGCGCTGCGGATAGAGCCGTTCCCGCATGCCCAGCCCCCCAAGGGTCATATGGGCTTTCAAATATGTTGGAAAAGCCGGATATACCCCCGTAGGTCCTCAGCGTATGAAACCTGTCCAACCTATCGGTCAAGATCTTATAAACGTAGGTTTGATGCGAGACATCCCAAATTATTTTATCCCTTGGGACATCAAAGTTCCTAAGGAGGGAGATCGTTAGCTCCACCACCCCCAAGTTCGGTCCCACATGCCCCCCGTTCTCGGATGTAACGGAAATTATCAGTTCTCTTATCTCCTCCGCCAAAACCTTAAGTTCGCCGTAGTTTAAGTTTTTCAGGTCATCAGGCAGATTAAGTCTTTTAAGGAGCATAAATCCTATTCTATGGCAGAGAGCCTATCAAAAATTTGATCCACAAAAATTTTTGGGTCCAACCTTAACCTTCTTCTAAGTTCATCCTCTCCCACGAATTGGCGGATCTTTTCGTGTTTTAATGCCTCTTCCAATATGCTCGTACCCTTTTCGAAGGAGTGTTGGGATACCTCCTTTACCCAAGCGTAACTCTCATCCCTACTTGCCCCCTTTTCCGTCAACACCATCAATAGGACCGAAGATAGATAGAAATCCCCGAATTTTTCAATGTTCTCCTTTGCCCTTTTCCTATCAATAACCAAATTTTTTACAAGGTTCCTCGCAAGCCTCAGGGCATAATGTAAGGTTGTGGTTGCATCGGGGAGTACAAATCTCTCAACGGAGGAATGGCTTATATCCCTTTCTTGCCATAGAGCAACACTCTCATTTTCCGCAAGGGCCCAACCCCTCAAAAGGCGGGCTATGCCTGTAAGCCTCTCGCTCTTTATGGGATTCCTCTTGTGGGGCATTGCGGATGAACCCCTCTGATCCTTACCAAAAGGCTCAAGTATCTCCCCCGTTTCCGTCCTCGAAGATAACCTTATCTCAAGGGCAAGCCTTTCCAAAAAGGAACCAATTAGGGAAAGGATATTTAGGGCGAAGGCGTACCTATCCCTCGGTATTATCTGAGTGGAAACGGGCTCAACTTTTAGTCCCAAGTAGGATAGGGCAAGCTCCTCAACCTGCGGTGGATTCGTCAAGTAATTTCCCACAGCTCCCGAAATTTTCCCGTATGATACCTCATCTATAGCATCCTTCAACCTCTTCAAGTTCCTTAAGGCCTCGGAGTAAAAACTTAGGAACTTTAACCCAAAAGTGGTGGGTTGGGCAAAAACCCCGTGTGTCCTACCCATAACTGGGTCATATTTGTAATCTTTTGCCTTTTCAAATAGTTCCTTAGAAAGAAGTTTCAACTCTTCAAGGATATACTCAAGGGCGCTTTTTAAAAGGAGGGAATTTGCGGTATCAACCACATCGGAAGAGGTTAAACCGAAATGTAGGAACCTTCCAATATCCCCAAGATCCCTTTCTATCACCGCCAAGAAAGCTAAGACATCATGCTCATACCTTTTTTCTATTTCCTCAATCTGCCTTGGGATATCCTCCCAAAATTCCTCGTCGTTTATAAGTTTTTCAAGCCTTTCGGAAAGCCCAATTTTTGGAATTATACCTAATTCTTCTTGAGCTTTGGCAACCGCCCATTCAACCTTAGCCCAGATCCTGAACTTGTTGGATTCAGACCAAAGGGAAAGGAGCTCAGGTGTTGAATACCTTAATAAGGGCAATGGCCCCAGGGGGACTCGAACCCCCACTTCCACCTTGAAAGAGTGGCGTCCTAGCCCTTAGACGATGGGGCCAAGGTGAGTATTATAATGCGGATAAAGTTTAGGGGAACCGCCGCAAATGCTTATCACTTCTTCTGGGCTGATAACACAAGACTTTGGCGTAATAAAGGTTATCAGCCTAACCGGATCAGGTCCCTACACCGCGAACCTTGAGGTGGGTTAAGTTCTAATAAAACCTAAAACTCCATAATTTGTAAGTATCAGTTTGGGGTTTTTAGGAGGAGGTTTTATGATGAGCCATTATCGCAGGTTGTTTAAAGACTTGCACAGATGAGGTAAGAATTCGATAGCAAGATTATAATTCGTTTCTTTGCGAGCCTTGATATTTTACCCATATCCCGATCCCTTTTATAATACACGGATATTATGATATTCCTATTTTCCCTTGTTGGCGTTGATAGGGTAGAAGTTAAAGGGACCAACGCGGGCGTTTTAATTCTCGTTAAATTCGGGAAAAAACTGAAGGCGGATTCCATAGAGGTTTTCAAGGCAGACAAGTTTAACCCCAAGGAAAAACCCATATCCTTAGGAAAGATAATATATCCAGAAACTTTACTGATTGATACAACGAAGACAAAGGGTGAATACTTAGTGAGGGTATACTACGGGAAGGAGAAGTTTGATACGGGTTGGATAACGGTGAAATTGGAAAACCCAATCCCCCAAAAGGCTTCCGTAATATCCTTTGACACCTCAAAAACTAACATACTGATAGGTATCTTACTTTTTTCTGCCCTATTTGTCTTTCTGTTATATTTAGCGAGGATAAACCCGAGACTTTACATAAGGAGAATAGCTGGGCTTGATGCTATAGATGAAGCGGTGGGAAGGACGGCGGAAATGGGAAGACCCATAATATACACTACGGGTATAGGTAGCATAGATAATCTGGCCATCCTTGCGGGTTTAACGGTTTTAAAGCACGTTACAAAAAAGTCTTCTTTATACGAGGTGCCGGTTCTAATGCCCAACAACGATCCCTTAACCCTAGCCGCGGCGAGGGAAGTGGTCAAGGAGGCATACCTTGAAAGCGGGAGACCAGACCTTTACAGGGAAAACGATATTTTCTTCTTAACCTCCGAGCAGTTCGGGTTCGCATCCGGAATGAGCGGTTTGATGCATAGGTTAAAACCGGGGGCGGTATTTATGATGGGTTACTTCTACGCGGAATCCCTAATTTTGGCGGAAAACGCGTATGTAAGTGGGGCTATATCCACCGCGGGTACAACCTCAATAGACCAGTTACCCTTCTTCATCGCTTCATGCGACCATACTCTAATAGGGGACGAGCTTTACGCCGCATCCGCTTACATCTCCAGAAATCCCCTTGAGGTGGCGAGCATAAAGACGGGGGACTGGTTTAAGGCTTTGAGTGCCATAATTATAACCGTTGGCTCAATCTTTGCAACTTTATCCATTTTCAACCCAATATTTGGGGAAGTTGTTAGGATTATGGTTAATGCGCTAAAATAGGAGGGTAAAATGCAGAGGCAGGGACCTGTAATCGTGGTGATCCTAAGCGCCCTCTTTTCAACAATAACATTCTTCCTAAAGGGTGCAGAGGATATACAAACTTACGCTCTAATAGTTGCAATAGTCATCTCGGGATTTGCCCTACTTTTGGGGGTAGATAGCCTAATACTCTATCATATGAGGAACATACAGGAGGGTAAGAATACATTCTTCAGCGGTATCCTTATTATAAGCTTCTTTACGACCGTTATATGGGGTTTCTTCGCCTGGTGGAGGTACGGATCACCCTTCGCCCAAGACTCCACCTTTATGTGGCTCTTCCTGAACGTATATCTGCCCCTTGATGCCACGATGTTCTCTATCCTTGCGTTTTATATAGCTTCCGCGGCTTACAGGGCCTTTAGAGCTAGGAATTTCAACGCTTTAATCCTGCTAATAACCGCCTCCGTAATAATGATAGGTAGGGTCCTTTACTCAAACATCGTTTTCCCTATAGCTCTGAGCGTTTTCCTGTTTTTGGCTGGCCTTTGGATTTTTACAAATACCAAGAAACTTTACGGTTCCGAGCTTTTGTTCCGGAGGTTCTTGGGAGGTTTCCTTATGGGTGGCGCGTTTGTCATCCTTCTTCCACCCATATTCAACTTTTTGGGTGGGAACATTTCCGCCCTGACGGATTGGCTCCTTTCAGTTCCCCAAAACGCCGCCAAGAGGGGGATATATTTGGGTTTAGGATTTGGGCAGGTTGCCTTTGCCCTTAGGATAATGTTCGGAATAGAGAGGTCGTGGATAAGATAGTTTTTGGTGTATTATTCTTCGGAATTTGGATTTTGTATTATTTTTCAAGGGGGGATGTTTTTATCAGGAGGATCTCGCCTTTGGTGGGACTCTTGGGGATCCTATCCTACTTACTGTCAAAGTTCGGCGCAATCTCCTACCTCAAGGGCATCCTCGGTCCCTTACCCATCGTCCCCTTCCTATGGCTCGTAATTGATCCCTTCTTTCCCGTGGATCACAGGTTCATTCTATCCTCATCCCTGTTTTTGTGGGGTATATACTTGATTCTGAGGGGGCAGGCGTTTGGTTTGCTCCCAATTATCCTTTCTTTGGTCCCTTTAATACCCTTATTGATTCCTATGGTGAAGGATCTGAGGTGGAGAACAGAGAAAAAGGAGAAAACGGAAGAGAAAGTGAAAGAAAAAGCGGAGGGTGTAGAAGAGGATAGGGAGGAACTCCTGGATAAGCTCTTGGAATTCGGAATTAAGGGTAAAATTGTAAAGGTATCAAAAGGTCCAGTATTGACGGTTTATGAATTTGAGCCGGCGCCGGGGGTAAGGGTGCAGTCCATAAGTAAGTTGGAGGATGACCTTTATGTTAGGTTGAAAAAGCCCGTAAGAATAGTGGCGCCTCTTCCGAACGGGAACATAGGATTTGAAATACCAAACGATGAAAGGGTATTTTATAACTTGGAGGACTTTGAGGATGAGATAATAAAGGGGGCAACCCTTGAGGTACCCATAGGTGTTGATGTTTTGGGGGATCCTTTTAGGATAAACATAGGGTCCGCACCACACATTCTAATAGGAGGAGCAACAGGTTCGGGCAAAAGCATACTTCTTAATGCTATAATCTCGGCCCTTATAAAGAAAAACTCACCCGAGGATCTGAACCTGATCCTCATAGATCCGAAGAGGGTAGAGCTTTCAATCTTTGAGGGCTTACCCCACCTTGCTTTACCGGTCGCAAAAACCGTAAAGGAGGCAGTATTCGCCTTAAAAACCGCGGTTAGCATAATGGACGATAGGTACGCTATAATGTCCGCAATAGGGGCTAGGGATATAGAGAGCTTCAATTTGAGGGCTCCGAAATTTGAAATAGAAAGGATGCCTTATATTGTCATAGTGATAGATGAGCTGGCGGACCTTATGATGCTCTCCCCAAAGGAAACCTCCGAGTATATTCAAAGGATCGCCCAGCTCGCCCGCGCAGTTGGGATACACCTTATAACCGCAACTCAAAGGCCCTCCGTGGATGTTATAACTGGAGTAATAAAGGCAAACTTCCCTACAAGGATCGCCCTAAAGACCGCTTCAAGGTTTGACTCAAGGACAATATTGGATGTGGAAGGGGCGGAAAGACTTTTGGGTAAAGGGGATATGCTTGTTCTTCTAAGTGACAGGCCTGAACCTTTAAGGGTGCACGGCTTTTACGCATCGCACCACTATGCGGAAAGGCTACTGCTTGATCACGTTTCTAGTAAGCTTTCTTCGATGTGGAAAATAGATAAAGAAAAGGTTAAGGTTTTCCTGAAAATGGCTAGGGAGGAGGGGGTCTTCTCCGCAATATTTAGGGATGATGAACCTGCTTATAACGAGAGGGTGGAGAGATTATCCCACATTGCGGAGGAAATATTAAAAATCCCACCCGAAGATTTTAAGAACCTTTTAAGTGAAACCCTTGAAAACTATTATCCTTACAAGTTTGTCTTTGAGGAGGAAGGGGAAGAAAATGTCCCAAGATCCGGGGTGGGGAAGATAGATAAGAAGATAGTGGAAGCGGCGATGGTTTGCGCGGAGGTTGGTTATGGTTCCGCGAGTATGATTCAAAGGAAGTTGGGCGTGGGGTTCCCCAGAGCGGCCAAAATAATAGATCAACTGGAAAAACTTGGTTTTCTATCTCCACCCGAAGGTCCAAAGCCAAGAAGGATCCTTATGAGCGTTGAGGAATTTGAGAGGAAGCTTAAGGAAATGGGATTTAAAATTTAATTACCGCTTAGAATCAGGGCGTTGATTTTGTCCCTCTAAAAATCTCAAGATCAACCCCTTATACATATAGCGGCAAAGACACCAAAGATTTCCACCGTTCCTATAACTTTATAACCGTTATATTCCCCTAACAATATTGAGCTTGTAACCTCATTTTCGCTTTCACCGACCAGAACACATATACCCCTTTTTTCGTCAAGAAATGTTTTTAAGCCCCTATCCTGTTGCTCAAGGTACCTTTCAACTGAAGAATAAAGGAAAGAAATTATTTCCGCTATCTCCTTCTCGCTCTTTGCTATTCTGAAAGTGTCTTCAAGGGAGTAATAAATCCTTCTTACGATTTTCCTTGGGATCCCTTCCAGTATTTCGTAAAGGTTGTTTAACTTTGAGACCGTTATCTTCCTCAAACCCTCATCAAAATCCCTAAATTTTGGGACAAACTCGGAGATAATCTTCTTTATTTCTTGATATACCTGCTCCTGATTATCAAATCTCCTAAGGGAAGTTGATGTTTGAAAGATCAGGATGCTTACCTTCTTGTCCCCATCTTTCTTCTCACTGAACTTCGGAAGTTGAAAGGAATAACCACTTTCCGAAAATCTTCTTCCAAGTTCCTCCGCAAAGTTATCAAACTCCCCAACCAGGATAACCCTAAATATGGGCCTTTCCGGATCCGCCTCTTCGGGAAAGATGAGAAGCTGGGGTATCCCGGTATTTATATACTCCTCAATAAGCCTAGGGACGATAACCCTCCCTATTATCTCAAGTCCGAACTTTATATCTATGTATCTCCTCGTCTTTGGTTTTCTCAAAGTTTCTTCCAGGCTCTCCGCTATCCTTGCAAGCTTTCCCAAAGGAATTTCCCTCGTTTCAATCCTGACAACCGATATACCCTCCGGATAAATAAACTCCTTCTCATAAACCTTTTCTATCCCCTCCTCCGAGAGGACGCTCAATACACTGTCAAGGGAAACATATTTGTCCAATCCCACCACCGTTATACCTGACATCCTCATCCCTTTTGTCGTTGTAAAATTGTGGAAGAATACCTTTACCAAGGATGGGTTTTCCTTAACATACCTGTATAGCCTGTTCTGCCATACTATTATCTCCGCCAAGGTCCTAGCATCCCTATCTTCCAAGTAAGCCTCCGTTCTTGACCTTATGAACATTATCACCTCCCCCTGATCCCCCAATAGGAATTGAAGTTCTTCTTTTGGAACCATCCTTACTATCTCATCCACCACTTCCTTGTATTTCCTGATCTTTACACCACTTATTGATATTAGGGATTTTAGCCCTATTCCACCCTTTGCTGCAATTCTCAAAATCTCAATTATCCCTTGCTTATCCTTCAGGATCTCTGAGTCGGGTTTTAGGCTTAATATGGAAAGAACGATTAGGGCGTAATCCGAAGGATATAAAACCCCAGCGAATATTCTCTTAATGTTATAACCCCTGTCGTGTATTACACTTGAAACCGCATCCAAAAGCCCCGCCCAATCCTTCGCAACCACCACAAAAAATACCTCTCCATCCTCAAGGAATACATCCGCCTGAGGTTCCTTACTTTCCTCCAATCTATCCAAAAGGGAAGAGATGAAATTTTCAAAATTCGCCGAAAGTTTTAACCAATTCGCCCTTAAAATTTTTTTCCAATTGTATGCTTCAATCTTTTCCATTTGGAAAATTATAAGGTGGAATCCCAACCAAAACCGACAAAAATCTGCCCCCAAATACCCCGGTTTTCAACCTTCGGAACATCCCTTATTTCCCCAAAATCGGATTTCCATTGTGTTTGGTAAATGGGAAAGGTATATCCAACCCTAAATCCCATAAAAAACCCAAAATCAAAGTGGGCGTTTAAAGAAATAGTCCCAGAATACTCCCCCTTATTTGCGTAAAAGGAAATTGCGGGATCTGTCAAAATATCCGAAAATTCCGAATTTTTGACATATCCACCCCTCAATTCAAACCTTGAGTATCCCACACCCAAAGCGGGATAAACCAAAAACCTCCTTTCTTTCAGCCTACTATAGTATATGACGTATCCGAGATTTGCGGAAAAATCCGATGAGTTAAAGGTTATCCTTTTGTCATCCCTGAAGCCCTCAACACCCAAAAATGTCCAAAAGTTCCCCAAAAAGACGATGTTATCCCTAACTATAAATCCACCAAAACCCACCTTCACCCTACTAAACTCTCCAACTTGGTAGTATCTAGATATGGCGTTTAAAATTCCCGTAAAGTCAACGTTTGCCCAACCTGATCCGATAAAAAGCCCAAAGTTCATTCATATCTCCCCCAGAACTTCCCCATAAACGCTTCCGTCCGCAAGCCTCCTAAGGTTAGTTATCACCAGATCTTTTTTACCCCTCACATCTCCCTTTACCTTGAGCTCGCATAAATTATACTCCCCGAAGATAAGTATTGTTTTTCCGTCGGTGCTTATTTCCATTTTCCCATCGTTTTTTAGGACAAAAACGGGTTCGGGAAATCCATATCCGTATGGTTCTAAAAGTTCCTTATCCCTCCAAAACTCTTCATCAAAGAGATCTTGGGTGCTTATCTCAGCATCTATGTTTATAGTTCTACCAAAGCCTTGCGGTGCCTTCTCAAGGGCATACTCCTTCAATTTTTCCCTTAGAACTTCAAGTTTTGAGGTTTTTATCGTGAAGCCACCCGCTAAGGCATGCCCCCCGTAATTCTCAAAGAGATACCCCACCCTATCAAGGGCCTCAAATACGTTAAATGGTTCTATACCCCTGGCGGAACCCCTTGAAATCTCCCCATTGATGTTTATCACAAATGCGGGTTTTTCAAACATATCAACGAGTTTTGATGCGAGGATCCCCAAAACCCCCTCATGCAAACCCTCCAAATAAACAAAATTTATGGGCTCTCCTGTTTCAACAAAATCCAAAATCCTCTTTAGGTCCCTGTTTTGGATCCTCTGCCTTTCCCTGTTCAACCTCTCAACTTCTTCTGCAAACTTTAAGGCATCCTCACCTTTTATTTTAGTTAGGAGCTCAAAGGATTTCATAGCGGTCTCCATCCTACCCGCGGAGTTCAACCTTGGGGCTATGATGAAGGATATTACCCAAGGCTTTATGGGTGGGTTTATGGATGCGCTTTTTAGTATAGCCTTAAAGCCCGCCTTGGCGGAGGCGCTTGAGAGGATCTTTATACCATGCTTTACCATAGTTCTGTTTTCCCCAATAAGCAAACCCATATCCGCCACCGTTCCCACAGCTACCAGATCCAAAAGGACATAAAGCTTTTTCTTCCAATCCCTAACGTTTAACCTTTGAAGTAAGGCGTGGGCGAGTTTGAAGGAAACTCCAACCCCCGTAAGGTTCTCATTTAAGTACCCTTGGGGATGGATTATTAGGGTATCCGGGAGCTCCTTTGGCTTTAGATGATGATCGGTGATTATAACGTCAATACCATAATTTTTTGCCTCTTCCACCTCTTTCTTTGATGAGATCCCGCAATCAACGGTTATTATTAAATTAACCCCCATATCCTTGGCGATCCTTATAGCCTCCCTTGAAAGTCCGTACCCCTCCGAAAACCTATCAGGAATATATGGGATAACGTCAAATCCCAGATCGTTTAAAACCCTATAGAGTAAAGCCAGGGCGGTTATCCCATCCGCGTCGTAATCCCCATGTATTAAAACCCTTTCGTTGGTTTTAAGGGCAAATAAGATCCTATCAACCGCGTCGTTTATATTTTCCATAAGAAATGGATCATAAAGTTCTCTGGTTTCCAGATCTTTGAAGCTTATTCCCCTGTTTGCCAAAACCTTCCTGAAAATCCTACCCAGCGGGGCATCCACCTCCTCATCCTTGGGAAGGACAAAAGAAAGCATGGCAATTTTGTATTATAAAGGCGGTTTTCAACTTTAAAATTTACACTTATGGAGAAGGTGATTGGGATAGATTTGGGGACTACAAACTCGGTGGTGGCGATAGTTGAAGGGGGTGAACCTATAGTTATACCGAACAGGCAAGGGGAGAGATTAACACCTTCGGTTGTTGCTTTTAGGGAGAACGGCGAAATTTTGGTGGGTTCTCCCGCGAAGAGGCAAGCCATAACAAACCCTCTAAACACGGTTTTCTCAATAAAGAGGTTTATGGGGAGGACTTACACGGAGGCGAAGCAAACTGGGGATGTGGATAGGGTACCTTATAGGGTGGTTCCAGGTCCTAACGACAGGGTGGAGGTGGAGATACCGGCCATGAAAAAGAGATTTACCCCCGAGCAGATATCCGCCTTCATACTCTCCGAGCTCAAGAAAGCTGCGGAAAACTTTCTGGGAACCGAAGTTCATAAGGCTGTCATAACGGTGCCCGCGTACTTCAACGATCCTCAGAGGCAGGCAACCAAGGATGCGGGATTAATAGCGGGATTTAAGGAGGTGATTAGGATCCTCCCCGAGCCCACAGCGGCGGCTTTAGCTTACGGATTAAATAAGACGGATAAGAAACTAAAGGTCGCGGTCTATGACCTGGGTGGAGGAACGTTTGACATATCAATCCTTACCCTCGTTGAGGGAGCTTTCATCGTTAAGGCAACGCATGGGGATACACACCTCGGTGGGGATGACATAGACCAAAAGATAATAGAGTGGTTGATAGAGGAGTTTTATAGGGAGACAAAGATAGACCTTTCAAAGGATCCGGCGGCTTTACAGAGGTTAAAGGAAGCGGCGGAAAAAGCAAAGAAGGAGCTCTCCTTCCAGAGCGAAACTTTGATCAGCCTACCTTATATAGCATTTGATCCGGAGGCGAAGGTTGGACTCAACCTCGAGAGGGTTTTAACGAGGGCGAGGCTTGAGGCGATGGCGGAAGGTTTGATAAACAGGACCGTTGAGCTTATAAGGCAAGCCCTTGACGAGGCGAGGATGACGAGGGAGGAAATAGACGAGGTGATACTCGTTGGAGGGCAGACGCGCATGCCCCTTGTCCAAAGGGTGGTTGAGGAGTTCTTCGGGAAGAAACCCCATGCTGGTATAAACCCAGACGAAGTAGTGGCTATAGGTGCCGCCATACAAGCATCGATAGCAGTGGGCGAGATGAAGGACAAGAAAGATATAGTCCTCGTGGATGTCGTTCCACTATCCTTGGGCGTTGCAACTTTGGGAGATATATTTGATGTTGTGATTCCAAAGAACACGCCTATACCCGTCAAAAGATCCAAAATATATACCACAGCTTACGATAACCAAACCGTCGTTACGGTTGAGGTTTATCAAGGTGAGAGAAAAATAGCATCTCAGAATAGGCTCTTGGGTAGGTTTGATCTAACTGGGATCCCGCCCGCTCCCAGGGGGGTACCCCAGATAGAGGTGACCTTTGAGCTTGATACGAACGGAATATTACACGTTTCCGCAGTGGAGAAATCCACCGGAAAGAAGGCGGATATAAGGATCCACGCGAGGACAGGACTTACGGAGGAGGAAATTAAAAGGATGATAGAGGAAGCGGAGAGGTACAGGGAGGAGGATGAGAGGAGGGCGAGGATAGCGGAGCTTAGGAACCAAATAGACGCTTATATATACGAGGTTGAGAAGGCAACGAAGGAATTTGAAAAGAAACTTACGGAAGATGAAAAGAGGAGGATCAACGAGGGGATAAACAAGCTCAGGGAGGTTATGAATTCAAACGATGAGGAGAAGATGAGAAGGGAATTTGAGGAGTTCCAGAGGGTTTGGAACGGGATAATAACGAGGATCTACCAGCAAACGGGTACGAACCCACCCCACGACGAAGGTCCAACCATAGAGGCTTAAAAACCTCCAAAAACGTTTAAACCAAAGTTCCAGGAGAGATTATCTCTTTGATTATAAAGGAAGTTTAAATATCCGGTAAATTTCAGGTTTTCAAATTCCCTGGAGAGGGAGAAGGTTCCATATAGGGAGGGACCAGAGGGCTTTAAGATCCCCTCAGGTCCCGGAGCTTGGGTATAAAACCTGTAATATGCCGAAAGGGAAAAGGGGGATTTTATCCTAAAAAATGGAGATAAAGCCCAGGAAGTCCCCTTCAGGATTTCAAAACCAAAAAACTTATAGCCGAAGGATAAGGAGTTATAAAATATCTCCCTCCCAAAAGCCCTATAAAAGCTCTCCCCCTCCAAAAACCAAACCCTGTATATGTACCCCCTAAAGCTCCTTTCGTAGATCTCCCTTTCTACCTCTTCATCCATAAAAATCTGGAAGCTCAAACCCAAACTATCCCGAAGATACGATGTTGATAGGTTTAAACTTTTTATGGAGTTTAGGTCGGTCCTAAGGGAGAGGTTAAGATTTCCGGAGATGGAAAAGTTTAGGTCGTAAGTGGGTGTATCGGTGGGAAAATATAAGATCTCCCTCTTGTAGCTTCCGAAAGGTTTTGGGTAGAAGTTTCCGGAGCTATCCCTCTCGTAATCCCCCCACCCTTTCCCAACATAAACGAACCTCTCCTCCTTTTTAAAGGAAACCGAGGAGTTTAAACTAATCCTGAAAAATATCCAGATCCATTCAAAACTTAAAGATCTTCCCAGCTTCGTCTTGCCATAATTAAACCTTATGTTTTCTCCATCAAATTCCAAAGCGAAAGATAAAAAGCCATCCTCGTACCTTTTGAGATCGGCTGAGAGATTGCCAAAAATCACGGAAAACCCATAAGATCTGCCGAATGTATCCCTTGAAGTGATTCCAGAAAGCGAAAGCCTTGAGATAAACCCCCCAAACTTATAGTTCTCCCAAACCTTTGAGCTGAAGAATTCTCCAAAAACTCCCCTCTCCTTCCCAACTTTTATTCTCCCGAAGCTTGAACTTTTCCCATCCGTAAAACCCCCTCCTATTTCCCCAAAGAGTCCATCAATGTTAGCTCCAAAACCCAAGTTTATGTTTTTGCTTGAACTTACGCCGACCCTGCTTAAAGGAACGTAAGGGTTATAACCCAAATTTCCAAAACTGAAGAAATATACAGATTTTCCAAGCTTGAAATTCCAATTGGAACCGAAATCCTTATTTGTATTAGCGGAGATCTCAATAGAACTTTCACCCGAAGAATAACCGAGGGAACCCACCCCCTCGTTTTCTACCCCCTCTAAGGGCCTTATGGTATAATTTCCACCGCTCCCGACGAACACAAACCTATCCCCCAAGAAGATATAATCCCCATTCTCAACCCTCACAAAATCGCATATTAAATCCCCGTTTTTAACATCTATGTAAAAGGTATCGTTGGAAAATTTATAATCCCCCTTTCCCCTAAGGCAACCCTTAAATTTTTCCCCCTTCTCCGCCTCTTTTGAGAACCCCCTAAGGAAGAAACTACCTTTCCTCAATATACCCCCAAAAACCGAGATTCTCTCCCCATTCGCCTCTTGGTACTCAACCGTCAATATATCCCCATCCTCAAACTCCCTAACATAAATAGCCCCATCTTTGATCTCATACCCACCTTCAAGTACTCTACCGTTCAAATAAACCCTCACCGATCCCCGCAAGATCTTTTCGGGTAATATGTAAGGACCGTTATAACCTTTTATTAACCTAAAGCTAATTCTCTTAACATCCGAAATGGTCCTTAAAAACTTTAAGGTATCATCCCCGTAAAAAATTCCCAAACCCTCCCCCCTAAACCTTCCCACCATAAAGTCCTCCGTAAGGATACCTCCAAAAAAACCCATCCTTTCCCCCGATACTAAAGCCCTAAACTCTTGAAATTCTTCCAACCTCTTCACCTCACCACTTAAACCCCCCACATCCCTTATTAAAAGCGAGGACCTCCAACTACCCAAATTGCCGTTAAGTTTTAAATTTAAGCCATCCGTACCAAAGGAGTAATACCCAGACCATAAATTCTGTAAGGTGTCGGAAAAATAAATTATTGAACTTTCGGGTAGGTAGGGGGGTAGGAAAAATAGGCTGTAAGTCAATCAGAAGGTTTGGGAGAAGCCCAAGCTTAGGGTAATTGAGTTTGGAAGGAGGGGGGAAGGATCAAAGTGGGACAGATAAAGGGGTCTGTCCGTACTTATTACGAACGACGGGATGCTGTCGGGTTTGTATGGGTACCTGTAGGGGTAATCCTTGCGGGGAGAGTATGCATAAGAAAATCCGAAATTTAGCGTTCTATTCCCAAGGATATAATTTATTTCCATCTTAAACGGGGTATAGTTGGTGTTTAGGCTATAAATCATTGTGTCAAGGGAGGGAATACCAGTAAACGGATAACCAACTTTTGCGGTTTTAAGCGGTGTGAAGGAATAAGAAATACGAATGTTTTCGGGTAAAGTTTTGGCGAGGAATCCTCCGAGGACCCCCACGAAAATATCCCCTATGCTCACGGGCGTTGTTTTTAGGACCTTTTCCTCAAAAAGCTCCCAGAAAACGGAGGATACAAATGGGAATATTATAGCCCTATTGTCCCTAAAGTTTAAAGTCTTCACCGCCCAGTAATACACGAACATATGGGCAGGGTAGGATTGAAAGATAAAATCCCCCATATCTTTTGATGGTGGCAGGATGAAAATCTCAACCTCCCCTACTCCAACCCTGTAAGACTCAATCTTCCTCCCGAAAACATCCACGTAATCTGATTTCTCAAAAAACGTTACAATCCACATATTTTCTTCCAGTGATCCTTCATTAAAATCGCATCCCCCTCTATGTTTGGGCTTTCCGAAACTATGAATCCATCCGCCCCAAAATCACATAAAACTTCCAATATCTCCCTCCACCTAAGGTCCGATTCTTCCAAATTTAGATGGTGTTTTTCTCCCTTTGAGGAGTACGCTATTCCCGACATATGTATGTGCATATTTTTTATCCCCCTCTCTCCCAAATATTCTTTAACCTTCTCTAAGACATACCTAAATTCCTCAACCGTGTTGAACTTTCCCCCGCTCCTCGCGTGCAAATGGGCGAAGTCTATGCATGGCATAACACCTTCTATTTCTGCGGAAAGTTCCAATATTTCCTCCAAGGAGCCGTACTGTGTGGGTTTTCCTGTGGTTTCCGGGCGCAAAACGACTTCTATCTTTTCCCCCTTAAGCCTATCCACAAGCTCCTTCAATATCCCCTTTACCTTCCTATGTACATCCTTTGGGTCGTCATCTAAATAATAGGCGGGATGGAAGGTTATATCCCTTGCCCCCGCGAGAAAACCCACCCTTGCGGATTCGTATATCCTCTCAATTGAAGCTTCAAGTTTATCCCTCTCCTTGGCATTTAAGTTTATCCAATAGGGCGCGTGGACGGAAAGGGAAAGGTGGTTCTCCTCCGCTATTTTCCTCACCTTCCTCGCCTTATCCTCCCCCATCCTTATCCCCCTTACAAACTCTAACTCCATACCATCCAAACCTAACTCCTTCACCCTAAGAAGCCCTTCCTCCGTTGAGCTTCCCTGGGTGGATAGGGGGATCCCAGCGGTAAAGAACCTCATATTATAGCCCGCCCTTTTTTTCCAAGGTTTTGAATATAACGTACTCCTGTATCTCGTTTGTCCCCTCAAAGATCCTGTTTATCCTTGCATCCCTATACATCTTCTCCACCGGGTAATCCTCAATGTACCCAGCTCCCCCGTGTATTTGCAGGGCGAGATCCACCACCCTATCAAGTACCTCTGAGGCGAAAACCTTGACTATTGATGCCTCCCTTATTACATCGTACCCGTTGTCCGCCATCCATGCGGTTCTATAAACGAGGCTTTCAAGTGTGAAGATATCTATAGCCATCCTTGCGAGATAATGCTGTATTATTTGGAAGTTTTTTATGGGTTGTCCGAATTGCTTCCTTTCGTTAGCAAATTTCCAAGCAACTTCAAAGGCCTCCTTTGCACCACCCAAACAACCTGCACCCAGCGTTATCCTACCTATGTCAAGGGTCTCCATGGCTATCTTGAAGCCTTCCCCAACCTTCCCCAAAACGTTCTCCTCGGGAACCTCAAGGTCCTCCAGAACCACGTACGCGGTACCCGATGCCTTTATACCCATCTTCTTCTCCGTTTTCATTACCTTCCAACCCTTCCAGGAAGTTTCAACTATGAAGGCGGTTATACCCCCGTATGCACCCAAAGATCTGTCGTTTGCAGCAAAAACCACCGCTATATCCGCTATATCCCCGTTTGATACATAAAGCTTTGAACCGTTTAGGATCCACCTGTCCCCCTTCTTTACCGCGGTGGTTTCTATGTGTTGGGCGTCCGAACCCGCGTTGGGCTCCGTCAGCGCAAAACAACCAATATATTCCCCCGTTGCTATTTTCGTTAAGTATTTTTCCTTTTGCTCCTTGTTCCCAGCGATGTTTATCGCGCCACCGCAAAGGCCCGTGGATGCCCCGAGGAGAACCGCAACCGAAGCATCCCCCCTCGTTATTTCCTCCTGAAGGATTACGTTTCCAAGCTCCCCAAGCCCAGCACCGCCGTATTCCTCGGGTAGCAAGATCCCAAAAAACCCCTGTTCCGCCATCTTCCTTATCAGATCCCTCGGTATCTCCTCCCTTTTTTCCATCTCCCGGGATATGGGCCTTATCTCTCGGTTTACGAACTCCCTAACCATTGCCCTCAGATCCTCAAGGACCTCAATTTTCTCCTTCGGTAAGTTTAGGAATTCCAAAGGGCTTCTCATAACCCGAATATTTTAAAGTGGCAACAACCTTATAATATTCGCCTTGGGCCGTTAGCTCAGGTGGTAGAGCACCGGATTTTTAATCCGGGGGTCGCAGGTTCGAATCCTGCACGGCCCATTGGCAAAGATTCTCGTTAGGGGTGGAAATCCCTTGAGGGGTTCGGTGAGGATAAGTGGAGCAAAGAACTCCGCCCTTGCTTTAATCCCCGCAAGCATAGTCGTAGATGGTGAGGTAAAACTTTTTGATGTTCCTAATGTGGCGGATGTAAGAACCATGCTTGAGCTCTTGGGGTTCATGGGGGCAAATTTTTCCTTTGATAATAACACCCTGACTTTGGATACAAGGAACATAAAGGAATCATTTGCACCTTATGATTTTGTTAGCAAGATGAGGGCTTCTATTTATGTGTTGGGTCCCCTATTGGCGAGGTTTAAAAGAGCGAAGGTTGCGCTACCCGGAGGATGTGATTTTGGTCCCAGGCCCATAAACTTCCACTTGGAGGGTTTGAGGAAGATGGGGGCGGAAATAAGTTTTGAGCATGGGTACATATTGGCTAAAACGGAGGGTTTAAGGGGCACCTATATATCCTTTGAGAAGAAGTCGGTTGGTGCCACAATACACCTTATGACGACCGCGGTATTGGCGGAGGGGGAGACGGTTTTGGATAACTGCGCAATTGAGCCCGAGGTGGTCGATACCGCAAGATTTTTAAAGGCCTGTGGGGCAAAAATAGAGGGGGAGGGAACGGATACCATAAGGGTGGTGGGAACCGGTCCCCTTAAGGGGAACTTGGAGTACAGGGTTATACCGGACAGGATAGAGGCATCAACTTTCATAATAGCCGGACTTATAACTAACGGGGAAGTTAGGGTGGAGAACATAAGGACAAAGGATATACTTTCGGTTCTTTCAAAGCTTGAGGAATGTGGGGCAAAACTAAAAATAGGTGAGGATTTTGTTTTGGTGAAACCTTCGGGAAGGTTGGAAGCGAGGGATGTTGAAACCGCCCCCTTCCCCGGCTTTCCAACGGACGTACAACCCCAATATTTATCCTTAATGTCCGTATCAAAGGGAAAGGCGGTGATAAGGGAGGGAATATACCCGGACAGGTTCAAGCATGCTTATGAGCTTATGAGGCTTGGGGCGAATATAAAGGTGGGGGAAGGGTTTGTGGTGGTTGAGGGGGTTGAAAAATTGAGCGGGGCGCCGGTGGTGGGTAAGGACTTAAGGGGGACCGCGGCTTTGGTCTTGGCGGGTTTGGTGGCGGAAGGGGTTACGGAAGTTGAAGGATACGAGCATCTTGTAAGGGGGTACGAAAATTTTGAGGAAAAGATGAGGGGGTTGGGGGCGGAGATCGAGGTTTTGAACGATCGTTCAAGCATATAATATCTATCTATGATGCTCCTTATAGCTTACGAAGTTATGGGATTTGTATATGGGGAGGGTGGGAAACCTTTACCTTCCGCGGTAGTGCTCCTTAGGAGGCTTCCCGACACATCAAAAGCGGGGGGAACTTATACGGACGAAAATGGGTTTTTTAAGATAAAGGATGTAAAACCGGGAAAGTATTTGCTCATAATAAAGTTCGTGGGATATGAAGATAAAAGGGTAGAATTTGAGGTGAAGGATGGGGATGTGGATTTGGGGAGGATCGTCCTGAAGGAAAGCGCCATAAAAGTTGAAGAGGTGGAGGTGAGGGCCCAGGCTCTAAAGATCACTTACGAGGACGGAAAGAGGGTTATAAGGTTCGGGGAGGATATAGTTTCAAGGGGAAGCCCAAACGTCCTTGAGGCTTTAAAAAATGTTCCGGGTGTGAACGTGGATAACGAGGGGAACGTAAGAATAAGGGGGGAAGGGAATATAACGCTGTACATAAACGGAAAGCCCACGGTATTGGAAGTTTCAGATGCCTTAAGGCAGATACCCGCTTCGGAGGTGGAAAGGATAGAGATAATCACCAACCCATCCGCTAAGTACGAGGCGGAAGGGGGGATAATTATGAACGTGGTTTTGAAGGGTAGAACGGGTAGGGGCATTTCCGCAAATTTAAGTTTGAGGTTGGGGACCTTTGAAAACTACGGTTTAAACGGTTCCTTGGGAATAACCACCGGGAAGACAAAATTCGTTTTTGGCGCAAACTATTTTTCCTTTACCAATCTAATGGAGAGCACGGTGAACGCAGAAAAACCCATATATTACACCGCTTCAGGTGAAAGATCCTTTCAGGGCAAACCTTACGGGGCGAGATTCAGTTTGGAGCATAATTTAACAAGCAGGGATATCCTAAGCTTTGAGGGAGATATAGGATCCTGGCGGATGTTGATGTCAAGCAATATGAAGTACAGTTATGCAAATGATAGCACATCAACAAAAACGGATATGGGGGGGTTAAGAGGTTCTCTCTCGGGGGGATACACGAGGAATATGGGAAATCGGAGGCTAGAGATATTGGCATTTTACGGATTTAGGAGGGGTAGGGAGAATACGGAAAGTAGAATTGGAGATTCCGTAATATTCAAGAGGGAAGGGAAGCCCAACTTCTTCAGGTTTTCACCGCAAATAAACTATTCAATGAACTTTGGGGAAAAGAGAAAGCTGGAGGTGGGATACCAATTGACGGTATGGAACGGTTTGGACAGCTTGAAGCTTTCAAATCCGGACACCTTTGGTTTTTACACCTTCTCTTCCTACGTGAATGGGGGTTATTTGACGTATTCGGATGCTCTTGGAAGGTTTTCTTATAATCTGGGTTTAAGGGTTGAGGATTACAGAAGGAACATTAACGATTATGCCTTTAAATCAACCGACCTTTTCCCAAGCCTTTCCATTTCCTTCAACCCCGACATTAAAAACTCCTTCAATCTTTCCTACTCAAGGAGGACGCAGAGACCCATGCCCTGGATGTTGAACCCCTTCATAAGAAAAATAGACGAAAAGAATTATCAAAAGGGAAATCCCAACTTAAAGCCTTCCTACACCCATTCATTTGAGGTGGGATATCAGAGGGTTTTCAATATTGCAACCGTAGGAATAGAGGGGTTTTATAGGAGGAACGAGGGCGTATTTTTGATGGATATGTTTGCCTCTTCCTATTACGACAGCACATTAAGGGCTATAGTGATCACCTGGGATAATCTGGGAATTCAAACCTCAACGGGCGCAGAGTTCATATTAAATTTCCAACCCTTTAAGTTCTTTAAATCCGACATAACGCTTGACATTTACAACATAAGATGGTATTACGGAGGCAGGACATCAAGCAGTCTTTCTTGGGAGGTAAAGGGGAATTTAAACCTTATGATGCTTCAAATTTCGGGAAATTACCAAGCTCCAAAGAAAACCGCAAGGGGTACAACATCTTCTTCTTACTCCCTTGATCTTGGAGTGATGTTCCCAATAAATCGCAACATATTTTTCGTTGGGAGGTTTGAGGACTTCTTGAAACTACAAAAGGGGACATCAACAATAGACGAGGAAAACTACAAGCTGAAAACCTCCTATTCAAGTAAATGGCCGAGACTCTCGGTTATGCTGATATTCGATTACAACAACTTCAGGAGGTTCCAGCAGAGGAAAAAGACAACAGAAGAGGAAGAGATGCCGATGTTCTAAAAGGTTACGTCGAGGACGCGAACTTTATAGGTATTTCCCTTTGAATCCGAGAATATACCATCCCTAAGTAGGTATTCCCCGTACTTTTTGAAGAATCTATAGCCAAACTCTAAGTTTTTCCCCTCCACCCTTTCAACCCCAACCAAGGATTCAAACTCACCCAATTGAACGGCGATCCTTCTTACATAAACCCTTTCCCAAGAAAGTAGGATCTTCTTTGGAAAAACCTCCCTTAAACATTCCGCCTTTTGTAAGCTTTCAAAAACCTCCCTTATCTTTTCCGGAAAGTTTTGGGGACCGTAAATTCTCACGGTTTTCTTAAAATTACCGCTTTCGTAATGGAAAGTGTATGTTGGAAGATCCGTACCTTGAACGACAAAGTATTCGTTTGAGAGATCCTCCCAATAATCCCTTTGGGAAAACCTTCCAAAAACCTTAACTTCGCAAAACGAGAAATCTTCGTTTTTAAGTTTTATACCGCTCCCGTTTTTTATGTGCGCTATTGGAACCTTTGAACCCCTATATTCCATGTAAGCCTTCAAGGAAAAATCCAGCCTTGGAGACATAAAGATTAAGAACATACGGGAATTTTAAGACAGACCTAAAACCCTCAAATATACCCCTTCAACCCTTTCCGCCACCTTTTCCCAAGAGTACTCTTTTGCGGTTTTTAGCCCGTTTTCTATAAGTTTTCTTCTTAAAGATCCGTCCCTTAATACCTTAAGGAGGGCTTCCGCGTAATTATTCGGATCTTTCACATTCACGAGTATTCCGTTTTCCCCATCTTTTATTACGTTTATATAACCTTCGTTGTTAGCTGCAACAACGGGAACTCCAGATGCCATAGCCTCAACCAAAACCAAACCGAACGTTTCACCCCCAATTGCTGGGGATGTATAAACATCCGCTCCCCTGTAAATCTTCGGAAGATCCTCAAACGGTACAAACCCCAAAAAATGGACCCTATTTTTCAATCCCTCGGGAACCATTTTCATTAAACTTTCCTTAAGGGGCCCCTCCCCAGCAAATATAAGATGGACATTTTCTTTCTCAAAATCCTTTTTACGGGAAATGAAAGCCTTCAGTAAAAGATCGGGCCCCTTTCTGGGTTCTAATCTACCCACGAACAAAACGGTTTTCCCATTAATTTTTGAATATATTTCGTGCCTTTCCCCATCCGGTTTAAACCTTTCCGTATCCACGCCGTTTGGAATTATCTCGTAATCTCCTTTAAAGTACGGTTCCATAAGTTTTTTTGCGGTCTCGGAAACCGCTATAGCAACCTTAATTTTCTTCCAGACTGGCGTGAAAAAAATTTTTGCAACCTTGTACCAATTAAAACCAACAAAGGATGTGTGAAAGGTTGAGACGACGGGGTAAGGGGAGAGTATCGTTGTCCATCCGGGGAGGTTGGGAGCCAAGGGACCGTGGGTATGAACAATATCAAATTTCCTTTCCCTCAAGAATCTCAGAACTTTTAAAGGTAAAAGGGGGTCAAAGGTCAAGGTTATTTGGGACTTGTTTAGGGGCAATATTAAAACCCTTCCTATCCTGCGTACATAACCGTTGAATTTTTCATCATCCTTTCCGTAGCTCGTGGTTAGGATCCAAACCTCGTGCCCCCTCTTCCTCAGGTACTTGGAAAGGGAATACAAATGCTCGGAAACACCACCTGGGAAAGGATAATACGCGTCGGAAACCTGCAAAATTTTCAATACATCCTTTCCGCCATTTTCTTTAATCTGGCGATCCTCTTTTCAATGGGTGGATGGGTGGAAAAGAGTTCCGCCAAAAATTCACCCGAAAGGGGATTCACTATGAACATATGGGACATGTATTGAGGGACCTCAGCCCTAACAGCTTGAACACCGTATGCGAGTTTCTCAAGGGCGGAAGCCAAAGCCAACGGGTCGTTTATAAACCTTGCTCCCGCCTCATCCGCCATATATTCCCTGCTCCTTGAAACCGCAAGCTGTATTATGGTCGCCGCAATGGGCAGGAGTATTATAGCCGCTATAGCGGATAATGGGTTGTGATCCCTATTATCCCTTGAACCATAACCGAACAAGAGACCCCACCTTAGCATATCCGCCAGGTAAGCTATTGCGCCGGCCAAGGTTGCGGCTACGGACATAACGAGAATATCCCTGTTCTTTATGTGCGCGATCTCATGAGCAATTACTCCCTTAAGCTCCCTCCTATTCAAAAGCCTCAATATCCCCTCAGTAAATACCACCGCGGAATTCTTCGGGTTCCTCCCCGTGGCGAAGGCGTTGGGTTGGGGTATTGGAGCTATATAGACTTTTGGCTTTGGGATCCCCGCCGCCATTGCCACCTCCTCAACCATGGCGTGAAGGTCCGGAGCCTCCTCCCTGCTAACTTCCTTTGCCCCCACGGAAGCTGTGGCTATCTTGTCGGAGAAGAACCAACCTATAAAGTTCATTATACCAGCAACTATTAAGGCAATGAGTATACCCAAGTTCCCGCCTATAAGCTTACCCGCATAGACCAAAATTAGGGTTAAAACCGCCAAAAGCAAAAAGGTTTTTATCGTGTTAGTTATCATAGTTGTAAATTATAAGGTCGCGGGTTTAGAATAAAACGCTATGGGTTTCCTGAGGGATGATATTGAGTTTTCAAGTCCCTTCACGGTTAGTCAGAAACCTTATAAAGCTAAACTTGACCAAAACGAATCTCCATACGATCTACCCGAGGAATTAAAGGATCTTATCCTTGAGGAGGTGAAAAGGATAGAGTGGAATAGGTACCCGCAACCCGTAATATATAACGAAGTCAAAGAGATATTTGCCCAAGAGATCGGGGTATCACCCAAAAATATCGCCCTTACCTTCGGTGGGGATCAGGCTATACTCAGCGCCTTTTGGGTGGGAGGGGGGAAGGGTAGGAAATGTTTAATATACGAGCCCACATACCCTATGTTCAGACATTATGCCCTTGCGACGTCCACGGAGGCGTATATAAAGGTTTTGGGAGAGAATTTCACAATAGACCCCTCGGATTTTAAAGGTGGATATCACATAATATTTCTCGTATCCCCCAACAACCCAACGGGAAATCTGATAGATAAAGAGATCGTAAGGGAAGCGCTTGAAACCGGCGCCTTGGTGTTCGTGGATGAGGCATATTTCCCATTTTCTGGAATAACGGTTTGGGAGGATCTGAAGGATTACCCAAATTTGATGGTGGGTAGATCATTATCAAAGTCCCTACTTGCTGGTATGAGGATGGGTTATGTATTAAGCTCGGAGGAGGTAATAAGGGCTGTGGAGCATATGAATTTTGTTCCATACAACCTTACATCCTTTCAACTTGCAATATTTAAAAACTTCGGCAAGATAAAGGAATACTTAAAGAAGATCTCGGAGGAGATAGTAAGGGAGAGGGAGAGGGTTTTTAAGGTTTTGGATGAGTTAGGGTTCAAACCCTTCAGATCTTTTGCAAACTTCATAATGTTCAAGGTTAAGGATCATAAAACCGCTTATCAAGCTTTCGTGGAGGAAGGGGTGAGGGTGAGGGATGTATCAAGCTTGCCTGGACTTTATAATCACCTGAGAGTGACCGTTGGAAGAAGGGAGGAAAACGAAATTTTTATTGAAGTTTTGAGAAAATTAGCCCCAATCCAAGCCCCAAGATAAGGGATAAAGGAAAACCCCTTCCCAAAATAGGGTAAATTACCCAAAAGAGAAAAAGGGAAAAAACGAGGTGGTGAAACTTCTGTGTGAAAGATAGAATGAGGAGGTTCCCAAAGATGCCGTTCCATAAGGAGGAGCTGGAGTATAGGCATATCGGGGCGAGCAAAGGGAGGGAGGGTTTTGGGTTGTAATTTAGGAAAAATAGGGTAAAGGTTAGGAAGATGGATAGGGAGAATTCAAGCCATAGGAGGTTTTTGGGAAGTTGGAAAGACAAAAAGTTCAAAACCCCTTCGGGATCCCTGACAAAAAGGGATGGGAACAATATTCCCAAGACCGTAAAAAAGGAGCCTTTTTCAAATCCACCCCTTATATTCTCCGCCAAGAGAAATATGAGTATTACGAGGAGGGAAGAGAAAACCCTTTTTCTTGAAGATTTAAAGGCCAAAAGGAAGAGCCAGAAGGAGAAGAGGGATAAGGAGAAAAGGTAAAAAGGGTTTTCGTTATAAAGAAAGGACCTTTGTAGGATCAAAAGGATGGTTCCAAGAAATAGCCAGAACAACTATTCCCTATGCTTTAACCCCAAGGACCAACCGCCGTCTATGGGTATTGCGCTTCCGTTCATCCAGAAAGATTCATCGCTTGCGAGATAAACCGCCAAAAAGGCCACATCCTCGGGCCAACCTCCCCTTAAGGTTTTCCCTTCCGTTTTTATGTTATCAAATTCAGAGTACATCCTGTGCGAAACCCCATCCGGGCATATGACGTTTGCCCTAATGTTGTACTTCGCGTAATCCTTTGCAACGGTCTTTACGAAGGAAACAAGGGCAGCTTTCACCGCGTTGTATATGGAGGAACCTTCCGCGATCCCAAAGTTCCCATAAACCGCCGACGTGTGTATATAAACCCCTCCTCCCCATTTCTTGAAAAGTGGTAAGGTTTCCTTTACAACATATACGTGCGCTAAAAAATTACTCCTCCAAAGGGCGTTTACGGTCTCCTCATCGAGGTTTTCCACATCCGTGGGTGCCCAATAACCCGCATTAACAAAAACCACATCTATTTTTCCCATCTTTTCCAGAGCATCTTGGATCATCACCTTTACCTCTTGAGGGTTTGATGCATCCGCCCTAAAGGAGTAAGACTCGTACCCCTTTTTGTTGAGAAATTCGGATATCTCGTGGCACTTTTCGGACCTTGAGACCAAAAACGTTACAGCACCCTCCTTTGCCATAAGGTAAGCGGATGCTCTACCTATCCCACCTCCCACGCCCACGATGAGGATCCTCTTATCTTTTAACCTCATTCCGAAAATTTTACGGTGGATAGTAAATTTTCATCCTTAGAATGCAATCTTATGAAAAAGGTCGCGATAATAGGGGCGGGGAATGTGGGGGGTGAGGCGGCGAAATACCTTGCAAATAGGGGTTTAGCGGAGATAGTCCTTATAGATATAGTGGAGGGTATAGCAAAGGGTAAGGCCCTTGACATCCTTCACTCGGGACCCATAGAGAACTCATCAATTTCAATAATTGGAGGTTCCGATTACTCCCTTATAGAGAACAGCGATGTTGTAATAATCACCGCGGGAAAGCCGAGAAAGCCCGGGATGTCAAGGGAAGAACTTTTAAAGGTAAATTTTGATATAGTTAGTGGAATATCGGAAAATGTGAAGAAGTACGCCCCCAACTCCGTCGTTATAGTGGTTTCAAACCCCCTCGATGCTATGGTTTATACCGCGTATAGGGTCACGGGGTTCCCGAGGGAGAGGGTTATAGGTATGGCTGGACTTTTGGATTCCGCCAGATTTGCCGCATTTATAGCTCAAGAATTGGGGGTATCCACCGCGGATGTGAGGGCTATGGTTCTGGGGACGCACGGGGATCTCATGGTTCCTATGGTTAGGTTCGCAACAATTAACGGAATACCCGCAAAGGACCTTATTCCAGAGGATAGGATGAAGGAAATAGTTAATAGGACGAAGTACGCGGGAGGGGAGATAGTTCAGCTTATGGGGACCAGCGCCTGGTTTGCTCCAGGTGATGCGGCGGCTTTTATGGCGGAGGCGGTTCTCCTTGATGCAAACAGGGTTTTATCCGCATCGGTATATCTGAAAGGTGAATATGGGATAGATGGGGTGTTTGTGGGTGTCCCGGTGGTTTTGGGTAAAGGGGGAGTTAAGAGGATAATTGAGCTAAAGCTTACGGAGGATGAGATGGAGGAGCTTAGAAAGAGCGCGGAGCATATAAGGAAATTGCAAAAGGAAGTTGATGCTTTGTTAAAAGGAGGTGGGATATGATTTTGCTTATGGGCTTTATAGATATTGCGGATATTTGGGCGAGGCCGGGGGTTAAGAGGGGGAACTCCGCGGTCTACATGGTTATAAGGAACAACGATACCCTACCCGACACCCTATACAACGCGGAATCCGACATAGCCAAAAAAGTGGAGATACATATGACGATGAAGCACGAGGGTGGTAGGATGGGCATGCATAAGGTGGATTACATAGTCATTCCCCCAAAAGGAGAGTTCAAACTTGAACCAGGCGGATACCACATAATGCTTATAAACCTCAACAAGCCCTTGAGAGGAGGAAACAGAATAAACCTTGCCCTCTATTTCAAGCGCGCGGGTAAGATAGAAATAACCGCAGAGGTGAAGTGAAAAGATTTTTAATTCTTCTGCTTCTCCTTTCGTGCGGGAAAGGGATAAATAGGGCGAAGGATTTTCCATTTAACAAAGGTTATATCTTGGTGGATCACAACGGTAATAAGAGAAACCTCCGGGATTTCCAGGGTAGTGTTTTGGTTGCTGGGTACATATACACCCATTGCCCCGACATCTGCCCCCTAATAACGGACAATATGAGGAAAATATACCATCTTGCGACAAAGGAGGGGATTTTAAACAAGGGTGTTCTTTTTTTGAGCATCACCTTTGACCCTAAAAGGGATAAACCGGAGGTCTTGAGGGATTATATGAAGGTTTATGGGATAGATACCGCAAGCGCTTGGCTGTTCTTAACCGGAGAAGAGAAAACCATAGACTCCCTTATGAAGGATCTGGATATTTTGGTTGATTTTGGACCTATGCAGATAAGCGAAAGTGGGGATACAATATATTTTATCATCCATACCGATAGGATACATGTGGTAGGTAGGGATGGTAAGATCAAGGCTTACTTCAAGGGGAGCGAGGCAAAAGCGGAGGAGGTTTTAGAGATAATAAAGAGGGAAATTTAATTCGGCCTTAAAATACACGGTGGAGGGTTGCGCCGAATTGGTAAGGCAGCGGATTTGAAATCCGCCGGGGCTTAGGCCCCTTGGGGGTTCGAGTCCCCCACCCTCCGCTTTCGTGATATTTGATTTCGGCTCGGAAGGTGGGGGTATATTGGTTTTTGGGGAAAATGAGAACCTTGATGAGATCTCTTTAAATATTTCCACGTTTTCCGCATTAACCGTTGAAAAGTTGGAAATTCCCGAAGATTATAGCTCCTTTGTTAATTTGGTTGAAGGGAAAAATCCCAAGTTTATATTGGGGGACAATAAGAGCTACCCTTTACTTTTGAGGTACGCGCAGGAGAGGGGGATCCCCTTGGTATTTAAACCCGAAAAGGTGGAATATGATATTTCAAGCGGTGGGGTTTTGGCAAAATTTAGGGTGAAGGAAAACCTCCTCGCGGTTTTCTCAATAAATGCTCCAACCATCGCCATCGCAATATAGGGAATTTATCCGGCTTGTAATTTCCGGCGATTTTGAAAGGGCGAAAGAATTGATCACTAAACTTGAAAGGAGGAAACTTTTAAGATGGATAAGGTTCCATATGCTGGGATCTTACCTGTTTGATAAATTTCCCGAAATTTTGGAGCTTGAACTTGACAGGGCGCAAACTTTATTATTTCACAAAATTTTGGATGAGATGTTGAATATACTCTCCGATTCCCCCGTGGAGATTGTAGCTTTTAAGGGTGGGCATATAAGGGAGTTTTACCCAAATAGGTACTGGAGGATGGTTTCGGATTTGGACGTTTATGTTAGGAGTAGGGATATAATGGAGCTTGATAGGTTTTTAGTTTCAAGGGGGTTTAAAGGTAGGGGGGAGGTGAATTTTCAATATAGGTACGAATATAAGGGGGTGCCATTGGAGGTTCATACAAGGTTTGCAAGGAAATTATTTCCAAATTTGATAAGCGAAAACGTGGTTTTTGAAAACTCGGTAAGGTCCAGGGGTGCTATTCTTTTCCCAAGTCCCGATTTGGAGATCACCATATTTTATTTTCACGCGTATAAGAGCGCGTATACAAGCGGTTTTAGGGCTATATGGTGGCTTGATGAGAGGTTTTTAACTTTAAACGGGGCAAAACCCTTGAACCTTTCAAAGATAAATAGATGTGTTGAATGGTTCAAGTCATATAAATTTAGCCAAATTAACGATAGGGAGGGGAACGAGTTTTATTGGTCCATTATGGGGATCCTTCACGCCCTTAGATTATGGTTATAAATTCCAATTCAATCGCCCTCCTCAAAACCTCCTCCCATCCCATCTCCTCCAAAACGGTATACCTATGGGGCCTAGTTTGCGATGCTATTGAAAAAACCCTCTCCGCAAAACTTCTTCTCATCTTCAGACTCTCCGGAAATCCCAAATTCAGAAGATAATTCCTCACCTTTTCCCAATTTTCGTACCCATTCAAGTTCAAGAATAGGGGGGTGAAGAAACCTACCTGTATTCCGTGTTTCTCACCAAAGTTCAAAATATCCAGGGCATGGCTTATCTTGTGCTCGGGCCCACTTGCGGGCCTTGAGGATCCAGCTATTTCCATAGCCCAACCGCTTAAGATCAAACCCCAAGCCAGATTTTCGGGGTTTTTAAATGGGTTAGATTCAAGCATGGATAAGGCGGAGGATTTTGAAATTAAAGATGCTAAAAAACTATAAGGCTCCTTGGATTTTTCTTTGAAATTATCCCAATCCAAAGATGCGGAGAGGTTTGATATGAGGTCCCCCGTTCCTGCCAAAAAGCTCCATGTAGGTGCAGAAGAAATTATTTCAAGATCCACTATTACACCCATAGGTAAGCTCAAAAATTCGCTCTTATAACCCCTAACCCCAACGGGCGAAGCTATACCATCGCTTGAAAGTAAGGTAGGTATAGAAATAAAGGGTATGTTTAGTTTTTTTGCGAGGAATTTCCCACTATCTATCACCGAACCTCCACCGATGGAAACCAAACAGGAAATCTCCTTCTTAGGTTTTCCAACTATCCCCTTTATCCTCTCCCCGTATTCCCTTGAAAATCTCTTCCCATGAATAACCAAAACCCTACCCCTACCGAAAACATCTCTTATACGATAACCCCACTCCTCCAAAATCCCATACCCCACATCCAGGAAATTATAGAATTTCACACCCTTTTGAACATCCTCCGCAGGCCTAACTTTAGAACCATCCAAAAAGCCTCCCATATTATCCCCTTATTCAACTTGGATTTCCCCGCCCTCCTTTCAACGAATATTATCGGTATCTCGCAAACCTTAAACCCCTTAAACCACAAATTGAAATGAAGCTCTATTTGGAAGGCGTACCCATCGGATTTTATCCCATCAAGGTCTATCACCCTTAGATATTCGGTTTTTATAGCCTTGAAACCCGATGTTAGATCCCTGATCTTTACCCCCGTTATTACCCTAGCGTAAAGGTTCGCAAAGTACGAGAGGAGGAGCCTTGATATAGGCCAATTCACCACGCTTACGCCCTTTACGTACCTTGAGCCTATTACCGCATCGCAATTTTCCAAATTCTCAACCAACCTTTTGATATCCTTGGGATCATGCGAGAAATCCGCATCCATCTCCACCACAACATCAAAATTTCTATCCAGCGCCCACTTGAACCCGGTTATGTATGCGGATCCTAAACCCATCTTTTTAGGCCTTTCTATGAGGTGCACCTTTGGATCCCTTTCCATTATAGTTTTTACTATATTTGCGGTTCCATCCGGGGAATTGTCGTCTATTATGAGTATCTCGGGGTCTATATCAAGGTTCCTAACTTCCCTAATTAAAGCCGCGATATTTTCCGCTTCGTTGTAGGTTGGAACTATTACGAGGACCCTCACTGGTACTTGTAAAAGCCTTCACCGGTTTTCCTACCAAGCTTCCCCGCCTCAACCATCTTGACGAGCAAGGGGCAAGGCCTATATTTTGGATCCCTTAGGTCATTGTAAAGGACCAATAGGATTTGGAGGCAGACGTCAAGCCCTATGAAATCCGCGAGCTGTAGCGGTCCCATAGGGTGATTCATACCAAGTTTCATAACCGTATCTATCGCCTCCTTATCCGCTATACCTTCGTAGAGGGCCCATATCGCCTCGTTTATCATGGGCATTAGGATCCTGTTTGATACGAAGCCTGGGTAATCTTTTACTTCAACCGGGACTTTGTCAAGTTTTTTCGCAAGCTCTATAACGGTGTTTGCGGTCTCGTCGGACGTGGAAAAGCCCCTAACAACCTCTACGAGCTTCATAACGGGAACGGGATTGAAAAAGTGCATACCCGCGAAAAGTTCGGGCTTACCGGTATAGTTTGCAAGCCTTGTTATGGAAATTGAAGAGGTGTTGGAGGTTATAATAACCTCGGGCCTTACAATTTTTGAAACTTGCATTAGCACTTCCCTCTTTACGTTTTCATCTTCGAATACCGCCTCAACTATGAAATCCACATCCGAGAGAAATTCTAAATCCGTTGATGTGCTTATTCTTTGCAATATCGAGTCTATATCCCCCTCCGATATTACCCCTTTCTTCGCCTGCCTCTGGAGGTTTGTTTTTATGGTCTCAAGGGCTTTGGAAAGTTGCTCCTGGCTTTTATCTATGAGTTTTACGGAGTATCCGAACTGGGCGAATACGTGGGCTATTCCGTTCCCCATGGTGCCCGCCCCTATCACTCCGACCTTCCTTATATCTTCCACCTTCATACTCGGATATTTTATCCTTGAAAAATTATCCAACGGTAAAATACACGCTATGTTCCCTTTTTACCCTTACCTTGCGGTTGAAAAGGTGGAGTTTTCGCGCGGTCTTTCTTTGAAAACTGGCGTTGAGATGATCGGGAACTTTTGGTACTATTCAATACCCGCGTACGACCAGTACGGCTTTGCGGGATACACTCAAAAGGATTTTGGCCAAAACCTCAATTTATACATAACCTCCTCTTACCTCTCTTATTCCAACCTTAAGGTCGCATTTTCCGTATTTTATAACTCCATAAAGAGAAACGAGCTCAGTGTTTATGACCTGAACTTGTATGAAAACGTATCCAGCTATGGGGTCTCCTTAGGATATAAAGCTTTGAGGTTTTTGTCTTTGGGAATAGGCGGGAAGGTGAAGGGCGAAGGCAGATTTCTAAGCTTTGAGTTCCTTTTAAGGGATGGATATAGGATGTACGGGGGAGGGGAAATTTCCATAGGGACAGATAAGAGAACGGAGTATTACCTTTTTTCTTCCTTTGCCCTGATGGATGAGAGGTTTTCGGAACTGAAGGCTTACCTTACAAATTCGTATAAAACCCTTGGATTTTTAAGGTATGAAAGTTTTATAACGAAGTTCTTGAAGTTGAAGCTGGGTGCTGGGGCAATTTACGAGGAAAACATGTATAAGCCGGTTTTCTCTTTGGGTCAAGAGATGAGGATGGGGAATTACATTATGGGGATAGACGCAAACGTAAAACCTTCAAGTTATAAAGGGAACGGTTATAAAGTGGATTGGAACGAAGTTCTACTCTCAATATGGATAAAGCTCTGACGCATATTCCCGTGATGTTGGAGGAGGCACTTTGGTTTTTGGATCTAAAGGAGGATATTTTTGTTTTGGATGCCACCTTCGGTATGGGGGGACATGGTTTTCAGATAGCGGAAAGGATAAAGCCGGGCTTGCTAATAGGTTTGGAAAAGGATCCTTTTACTTATTCCTTGGTTTCCCAGAAGATCCCACTTTTTTCCAACATCAGACTTTTTAACTTGGGATACGAGAAACTTGATATTGCGATGCTCAGGCTTGGATTAAGTTACTTTGATAGGGCGTTCTTTGATCTGGGTATATCATCCGTATCCCTTGAGAACGGTAGGGGGTTTTCGTATAAGAAGGACGAGGTTTTGGATCTGAGGTTTGACCCGAGGGAGGGAAAACCAGCTTACGAGCTTATCAAAGAGATGGATGAGAAAGAGCTTGAAAGGATATTGAGGATATATGGGGAGGAAAAGAAGGCGAAAATAATAGCGAAAAAAATAAAGGCTATCTCAAGGAAGGCGGATGTTTTGAGGACAACCCATATAGCCAATATTGTAGACTCCCTCTATCACCCAAAGATGAGGGATAGGGCGAAGGCGAGGGTTTGGCAGGCTTTAAGAATTTATACCAATAACGAGCTTGAGAACCTTAGAAAAGGTTTGGCTTTAGCGCTTAGGTACCTGAGTGTTGGTGGTAGGCTCGTGGTCATAACCTTTCATTCCCTTGAGGACAGGATGATAAAGAGCCTAAAGCTTTACGATTTTGTTGAGGACGTCACCGGAAAACCTATAACCCCATCCGAGGAGGAAATAAAGAGGAATCCGAGGAGCAGATCCGCAAAGATGAGGGTTTTTGTGAAAGTGGCTGAAGTGAATCACCATTCTTTACTGAGGGATAGGAGGTTTGCCAACCCATTTAAGGTAAGGTGAAAAGTTTTATCTTCCATCTTATAGCTATATCCCTCCTTTTGCTTATAAGCGCTATTATGAATTCTTACACTTTAACTGTGCTTTCAAGGGAAATAATGGAGAAAAAAAGGGAACTTAGGAGGGTGTCTTGGATTGAGGATAGCTTAAAATTTTTGAGGTTTTACGAGGCTTACAGGTAAAATTCCCTAAATATCCTGAAAATCAAATAAAATCCCGTAAGGGATAAGAGGAGGCTATCCACCCTATCAAAAAGCCCACCATGCCCAGGCATAATCTTTCCCGAATCCTTTAGCCCCTTTTCCCTCTTTAAGGCGGATTCCAAAAGGTCCCCAACTTGAGCTAAAACCCCTATATAAAAACCCGTCAGGGAGAAACCTAGGACCTTATTGGGATCCCAAAGGAAATAACCCACTATACCACCAACTACGGTACTCGTTAATATCCCCCCTATTAAACCCTCAAGGGTCTTTCCCGGGCTTATGTTCGTAAATATCCTTCTCCTTCCGAGGAACTTTCCAGAGAGGTAAGCCCCCGTGTCAAACATCCAATTCGTAAAAAGAACAAAAAATGCGAGCTTTAAGGAAACCTCCCTTATATCCACCAAAACCGTAGCGGGAATAAGGATGAAAACCACAACCGCAAGGATCGTTAAAGCCTCCTTTGCGCTAAAACCCATAATGTAGTTTATCACCCCAAATATGGAAAGGAAAAGGAGGGAAATTATCACTTCTCCCTTCCAGAAGGATATGGATATGGTAAAGATTCCAAAGAGGAAGGCGTAAGGGTTGAACCTGTTTGAGATGATGTGGTAAATTTCGTAATATAATATGAGCAGGGCTAAAAAAACCGCAAATTTAAAATATATTCCGCCCGCAAAGAAAGCCAAGGCAAAAGGGGGAAGAAGGAGCAAAACCCCGATTATCCGCCTTAAAAGGTCATATAACCTTTCCAAACTTCCTTACCCTCTTGGAGTAATCTTCAATGGCTTTTAAAAATTCCTCCTCACGAAAATCGGGCCAAAGAACATCCGTTATATAAAGCTCAGCGTAGGCGGTGTGCCAGAGGAGGAAGTTGGAGATCCTATACTCCCCAGCGGTCCTTATCAGTAAATCCACATCTGGAAGTTCGGGATCGTAAAGGAAATTCCTAAATTTGTCCTCGTCTACCTCCTTAATCCCCAATCTCAATATAGTATTCACCGCATCCACGATCTCCTGCCTTCCCCCGTAAGATAGCGCCAAATAAAGGTTTAGATCTTTGTTATCCTTCGTTTTTTCAATAGCATAATTCAAAGCTTCCAAAACCTCCTTACCCAAGTTTCCAAGCCTCCCTATAGCTCTAATCCTTACCCCTTGCCTTTTTAAGTCATCAACCTCCTTTATTAACAGGGTTTTCAAGAGTTGCATCAAATAAGATACCTCTTCCTTTGGCCTTTGCCAATTTTCCGAAGAGAAAGTATATAAAGTTAAATACTTTATTCCCAGTTTCCTTGCAACCCTTATCACCGACCTTACGGATTCCACCCCCACCTTATGACCCATAACCCTGGGAAGTCCCCTTTTCCTCGCCCACCTCCCATTCCCATCCATTATTATCCCCACGTGTAAAGGGATGTTATCCTTCAAGGATCTCCTTCTCCTTATCTTTAAACGCCTTCTCCACCTCCTCGTTGTACTTATCCGTTATTTTCTGTATCTGCTCCTCACCCCTCCTCCTATCATCCTCCGTTATCTCCTTGTTCTTCTCCATCCCCCTGATCTTCTCTATGAATTCCCTCCTTATGTTTCTTATGTGTATCCTTGTTTCTTCTGCCATCTGTTTTGCGAGTTTAACGAGCTCCTTCCTCCTCTCCTCCGAAAGGGGAGGGATCTCTATCTTCAAGACCTTACCCTCCTTTTTGGGCGTCAGGTTCAGGTTGGCGGAGATTATGGCTTTCTCTATTTCGGGTAGGACATTTTCATCCCAAGGGTTTATAACCAATATCCTCCCCTCCATCACGGTAATGCTCGCTATTTGGTTCAAAGGTAAAAGTTGCCCATAATAGCTTACCTTTACCCCCTCAAGTATTGCCGGATTCGCCCTCCCCGCCCTCAACCTTGCATATTCCCTCCTTAGATGCTCAACTACTTCCTTCATTTTCCTTTCCGCTTCGTTGAAGAGTTCCTTCATAGTTGGCTATTTTATCGTCGTAAAATTTTAAACTCCCCTCCTTTCCACCCAAAATGAGGATATCACGAAGAAGACAAAAGAAGATACGAGGTTCTTTATTATATAACCCAAATCTACCTCGGCTTTAATGTAATCACTTGAAAGTTCGGGGAAATAAACCCTGAAGGGTGGAGAGGGGATAAACTGAAGGGCAATCAAAACCGCCATCATAAGCAATATCGTTAAAAACCACCTTGCGGGCATATCCTTGGTAAGGGAGGATATCGAAAGGGAAATTAGGGAGAGGGTGTATGTGGAGAGGATGGCGGAGAGGTAAAATGTGAGGAATATTCGGGGGGTTAAGGGTGGCAGATCCGGGGATTTAAAAAGGTTTATGTAGAAGAAAAGAACTATTAGGGACCAATAAAGGAAATTTTCAAGGAGGAGGATGAGGGCTTTTGATAGCAAGATCTTCCACCTTTGAACGGGTAAAGTGTTTAAAAATTCCCTTGCGTTCCCCCGATCTTCGTTAAAGTAATGGGCAGCGCCGGAAAATAAGCTCCAAAATAGGACTCCAGCCATAGAGAGCAAAACGAGGATTATGCCCGGAAAATCCCTGAAGTATGTTAGATAAACCCCCATGATTCCCAAGGCAGAAATTATCATAACATTTGCAAGGATCCACCATTTTGAAAGCTTAAAATCCTTCCAAAGTAACCATTTCATGCGAAAACTTCCCTGTAAATATCCTTAACCTTATCCCTATCTCGGCTTTCAAGGAAAAACTTTCCATCCTTCAGAAAAACGAACCTGTTTGCAAAAGGTAAAAGCTCATCTATCTCGTGGGACGTAAGGATGAATGTTCCACCCTCCATTTCTCCCAACAGCTTCACCACCTTTTCCCTAAGGACAAAATCCAAAGAGGACAAGGGTTCATCTATGAGGTAAATCTTTGCCTTTATTGAAAGCCCTAAAGCGACCCTAATTAATGTCCTTTCTCCCTTTGAAAATTCCGAATATCTCTTTAACTTTAAAGGGTTTATTTTCAAAAGGGAGAGGAAATTTTCAAACTTTGACCTATCAATTTCCCAAAATCCCGATATAAACCTCAGGATATCAATAATTCTAAAGCCGGGATAAAGGTTGTCCCTTTCGGAAATGTATGAGATCATCGCTCTAATTTTGTGGGAAGGGGACTTTATACCGAAAACCTCTATTTCACCCTTCTGAAAGGGTTCTATGTTTGCCAAAACCTTCAAAAATGTGGTTTTCCCAAATCCGTTAGGCGCCAATATATAAACCCTCTCCCCTTCCTCCACCTCAAAATCCAATTCCTTTAATACCGGCTTTCCACCGTAGGTTTTAAAAAGTTTTCTCACTTTAACCATCGTTTCATATTCTAAATCCGACCACCTTATAATACCCAATTCGGTGGGGTTCCCGAGCGGCCAAAGGGGCCAGGCTGTAAACCTGGTGGCGTTACGCCTTCGGGGGTTCAAATCCCTCCCCCACCACTTCTGGATAAAGTTTTAATCACGGGTGTTGCGGGTTTTATTGGTTCCCAAATAGCCAAGAGGTTCTTAAAGGAAGGTTTTAAGGTTTTGGGGATTGACAATTTTGACCCATACTATCCTAGGGATTATAAGCTTTTGAGGCTTAAGGAAATCTTGGAAAACCCAAACTTTGAGTTTTACGAGGTTGATTTTTCGGATAAAGGGAGATTAAGGGGGATTTTTGAGAAGGGGGGAATTTCGGGAATATTGCATATCGGTGCGAAGGCAGGGGTGAGGGCGAGTATAAGGGACCCGGAAAGTTATATAAAGGCTAACGTCATTGGAACCTTAAACATTTTGAATCTTATGGTAGAGTTCGGAATAAGGAGGATCCTTATGGCTTCGACATCATCCATATACGCGGGACATAAGCCCCCATTTGTTGAGGATATGAAAACGGATACACCCATATCACCTTATGCGGTTAGCAAGAAGGCGGCGGAGAACCTGCTTTATACTTATCATCATCTGTATGGTTTGGATGCTTGGGTTTTGAGGTACTTTACGGTTTATGGACCGGCGGGAAGGCCTGATATGAGCATCTTCAAGCTCTTTTATTGCGCATATTCTGGTGAGGAGTTTCCAGTTTTTGGGGATGGGAATCAGAGGAGGTCATTTACATTTATTGACGATGTGGTTGAGGGGACGTTTTCGGCTTATAAAGTTATGAAGGGCTTTGAGGTGATAAACATAGGGAACGATAGGGATGAGAGCCTAATGGAAGTTATAGGGATTATTGAGGAAATTACGGGGAGGAAGATTAAGGTTAAATTCTTTGAGTTTAATAGGGCGGATATTCTGGAGACAAAGGCGGATATATCAAAGGCGAGGAGAATTTTGGGTTGGGAGCCGAAAACGGATATATATACGGGTTTAATGAAAACCTCGGAATGGTTTGAGGAAAATTGGGAAAGGGTAAGGGAAATTTTTCCAAGACTTCCCCAAATATGATAGACGTCATAGGGATTCCATTTGAGACATCCGAAAACTTTTTGAGGGGTTCAGCCTTGGCACCCGCCCATATAAGGTGGCACCTTTGGGGAATAGATAGGTATAGCCCTTACTTTAAGGAGAAGATGCCCGAATTCTCCGATCTTGGCGATATATGGACGGACTTTGATTTGGATCCGGAAAGCAGGCTAAATTTAATTTCCGAGAAGCTTAGGGAGAGGATCATTAGGAAAACTTTGTTTTTGGGTGGGGATCATACCATAAGCTTGGCAACGATACCAGTTATGAGGGAGAAATTCGGAGAATTCGCGGTTTTACACTTAGACGCACATTTGGATAGGTGGGATAACTTTGGTGGGAGGTATTCTCATGCTACGGTTATGAGGAGGTTGGAGGAGATGGGTTTTACAGTGGGAACCTTTGGTTATAGGACGGTTGGGGAGGGGGAATACATTCCAAGGTTTGGATGTGAGCTCGGTTTGTGTGGGTTGAAGGATTTCGTTGAGAGTTTTGAAAAAATTTATCTTTCCTTTGACTTTGATTTCTTTGATCCATCCTTCTTCCCCGCGGTTAGCAATCCCGAGCCTATGGGGTTTGCATTTAAGGATTTTGTTGAAATTCTGAAAACTTTGAGGGGGAAATTGGTAGGAATAGAGCTTGTTGAGTACCTTCCGACCCTTGACCATTCCTTAACTTGCGGAACGATTTCCGCCATAGTTTTTAGGGAAAGCTTAATAGCCCTTCATAGATAGGATAAAAGTCCCTTAGGTAGCCCAAGCTCCAAAATCTTCCTTTTTGTCTCCTCAAAATCCACAAAAATCCTAAACCATTCAAAGGTATTTTCCTTTATGTCAAAGAGCCCAAAGTTCGCGGTCTTTATCCCATCCCTGGGCTGTCCCACCGCCCCTGGATTTATTATGTACTTTCCCCCTTCAATGAGTTTTATCTTAGCATAACCTGCGAATATATATCCCCCTCCTATCCTATCCCCAACCTTTGCAAAAAATGATGGTATATGCGTATGACCAACGAAGATTATCCTCTCCCTTGATATTTTAAAAACCTCCCTCGCATCCTCAAAGTCGTGGACGTAATGCCAAATGGGATCCAAGGGCGAAGCATGTGTGAATAGGATGTCCCCCTCCTTGTATTTTGGAGGAAGGGCTTTTAGGAATTCAAGGTTTTCCCGCTTTAATTCCCTTTCCGTCCAAATGTTGCACTTTAACGCTATTTCTCCAAAGTACTCCCTTTCCCCTTTATTTATCACTGCATAGTCGTGGTTTCCGAGAAGGAAAATCCCCTCTTTCCCTTTAAAAAACTCTATAACCTCGTTTGGATTAGGACCGTAATCCACATAATCTCCCAAAACAACGAGCCTGTCGTATTTTATATCGTTCCTCTTTATAAAATCAAAGATTCCCTTAAGGGCCTCAAGGTTCGCGTGTATATCGGAAAGTATCAAGTATCTCATCAGTATGGTATATCCTGAAGGAGCTTATCCACATTATCAACCTCGTCCAACTTGCCAAGTCCAAAGTAAAGTACCCTCGCCTCTTCCAAAGCGTTCCTCGCCTCGTAAGATTTCCCTATCTCCTTATAGGCTAAACCTAAGTACTTGAGAAGATCCGCCCTTTCTTTATCATCCAAATCCTGCCTTGAGAGTTCGGCTTTGAGGATCCTTATGGCATCAACTGGTTTTCCGTCGTAAATTAATGAAACCGCAAGGAGAAACTTCGCCTTGTTTATATCTTTATATCCTGGGTAGAGATCCACGATTTTCTTGAAAGTCTGAACCGCATCCTTCCACATTTTATTCTTGAAGTATATTTGACCTGCGGTGAATAGGGCATCTGGAGCCTGCCTATGCTTGGGAAATTCGCTACCCATTTTATAGTAAAACCTTGCGGACGCCATATCATTGCCTTCATCAAGGAGCTTCCCTCCCCAATATATTAGGGCATCCGCGGCATCATCGCTGTTGGGAAACTCCCTTAGAAAGTTCCAAAGTTCAACCGTATCTTCCCTTGCTATTACGTTATAAACCTGCTGTGCCCTCTGCCTTGCAATGGAATAGAGCTCCGAATTTGGATAATTTTGGTAAATTTTCCTAAGGTAGCTTAGGGCATTCTTATAGTCCTTCTGGGAGAAGTATATCTCTGCCAACGTGTATAAAGCCCTGGGTGCTTCGGGATGCTGGGGGAACCTCTCAACAAACCAAATTAGAGTATTTTTTGCATCCTCTATCTTGTTTTGCCCCAAATAAATGGTGTATGTTCTATATGCCGCCTCTCCCGATATGGGTAAGTTCGCATAATCCTGTATGACCTTTTGGTAGTTTTTCAGGGCAATATTGTACATCTTCAAAGCCTCGTAGGTGAAACCCCTGTAATAATAAACCATGGCATCAGTAGGTGGATGTCCGGTTAGGGATATCCTATCAAACATCGCCTTTGCCCCCTCTATATCCCCCAAGTTGAACCTTGCTATTGCTTCCGCGATCTGGGCATGAGCCAAAGGGACGCCGTTTAGATAAGGTTGGCATTGTTGGGCGTGGGATAAGGCATCGGAAAACTTTTGGGCGTAAAGGTTTGCCCAAGCCGATCCGAGCCTAGAAAGCTCTTTAACCAAACCCTCACCCTCGTTTATGTTCCTTGCGTATATGGATTCCGCCTGGAGGAAGTGCCCCTTATATAGGTTCGCTTCCCCCGCCGCCCATATCACCCACCCCACCCCGGAATTCCAAGGCCTGTTATAATAATCCGATAGGAATATACTAGCGTAGGACCTCGCACCTTCGTAATCCCCAGAGTAAGTTAGCCCCAAGAGGAAATACGTTCTAACTACATAGGATATTTCCGGTTTAGAAAAAGAGTAATCAACGACCTCGGAAAGAGCATTAACCCCATCCTTAAAAAGCCCCACCCTTATTAAACCCACGCCGTACATCGCCAGCCTTGTATAATAGTTTTCTATTTCATCCTTTTTTGCCTTTTTGCCGGGCTTTTTTGGGAGATCAAACGAATTAACAAAGTTTAAGGAATCCTCAAACTTCAAACTGAAGATCTCGTTCCACCCCACAAGCTCCCTCATATCGGGCATATAGAAATAAACCGGCCTTTTGTATCCAGTTATCTGATATTCCGCCTTGCCGGTTACGACTTCTTCCTCCTCAACCTGGAGGATCAACACCCATAGCATAATGGGAATTATAATTTTGAACTGGTTTAAAATTCACGCCGATGGGTGTCCGGTACAATAGAATTCTCTTAAAGCTCAGCGGAGGCATATTGGCTGGGGAGCAGGGATTTGGAATAGACCCGAAAACTTTAAACAGGATATCGGATGAGATAGTTGAGGTTTATAATTTGGGGGTTCAAATTGCGATAGTGGTGGGAGGTGGGAACATATTGAGGGGAACCCAAAGCTCCCATTTGGGAATAGATAGGGTCACCGCGGACTATATGGGTATGCTAGCCACGATATTGAACGCCCTTGCTTTGCAGAGCCTTATAGAGAGGAGGGGGGTACAGACGAGGGTTATGAGTGCAATTACGGTTTCTCAGGTTGCGGAACCTTACATTAGAAGGAGGGCGATAAGGCACCTTGAGAAGGGAAGGATCGTTATATTTGCCGGTGGAACGGGAAACCCATACTTTTCAACGGATTCCGCGGCGGCATTAAGGGCATCCGAAATAGGAGCTGACGTTATACTGAAGGGGACGAGGGTTGATGGGGTTTATACTGAGGATCCGGAAAAAAACCCAAAAGCGGAGAAGATAAATAGGCTAACGTATTACGATTTCCTCGTTAATGATTATAAAGTTTTGGATACATCCGCCATAGACATAGCAAGGCAAACATCCATTCCCATAATCGTGTTTAACATAACGAGGGAAGGGGAGCTCCTGAAAGTTTTAAAGGAAGAAGGGGTGGGAACTTACATAGGTATTTAAGTGGGTATGCTATTTCCCATAAGCACTTGCGGTTGGTACAGTTCAACGTATTCAGAAGGTCCCGGCGTTTCAGATTTTCAACCTTCCCTTATAAAAGTATGTGGGAGTAAGCTCTTTATATTCTACCATTCCGCATGCGAAGGTAAGGGTGTTTATTTCAGGTATTTTGATGGAAATTCTTGGTCTTCCCACTTCAAGGTTTCAAATACGCATGGATCAGAAAGCAATTTCGCATGTTGGGGTGATACCCTAATTTTGATGTATTATGGATGGGGAGATTCCGTGATTTTTAGGGCTATATCTTACGATGGGGGTATTACTTGGAACCATACGGTTTTTGCGGATCATCCGTATTATGGGGAGGACGAACCTTTCGTGTACAGGGTGGGAGATACGGTTTATTACACTTACGTTTACGAAATTGAGGGGAGTAAGTTGAGGATCAAAAGGGAATTTGGGGGAGCGTTTGATAGTTTGATTTTAAGCTTTCCCTTACCCTTTGCCTTACATAATGGCCAGATGAGGGCCTTGGATTCCTTTAGGTTTATAGTTGCGGTTGGATGGGAGGGGAACGGGGTTTTCCTAATAAGGCTTAAACCTTCCGGCTATGATATTAGGGAAGTTATTGACACCTCTTACTATACCGCGGATATCGAGGTTTTTAGGGATACGGTTTTCATATTGGGCTCCGGTCCAAACTTCGTTAAATTCTGCTACTCTTATGATTTCGGAAATTCCTTTAATTGCAACGATGTGGCTCTGGGAGTTGGTGTGGTTTCAAACGTGGAGCTTGTCATAACCCCTTATGGGAAGTTCTCCATATGGGCGGATAGCATATCAAGGTATTCAATAAAGATCTTTAGGTCTTTGGATAACATAAACTGGGAGTATTTTGGGGAAATTTCTTCGGGTGGGAATGAGAAGTTCCCGATTGCCATTTGGCACAACGGACTGAACTTGCTTTGGACAAGTAGCAGGAACGGAAAATACGAGGTTTATTTTACGGTTATAGATCCTTTGAGTTTGAGGGAAAGTTTGGGATGTTTGGAGAAGAGGTTTTACGATGTCTTGGGAAGGAGGGTTGATAAGAAAAGGAAGGGGGTATTGTTTGAGGTGGGATGCGGGAAGGTGAAAAGGATAATTCAACGGTAGAATTTTAATATGAAGTTGGGGGAGTTAAGGGAGAAATGGGGGAAGAGGTACGATGCTTATTTGGTTTGGAAGCCGGAGTTTGTTAGCATATCCGATCTAAGGTATTTGACGGGTTTTAGTGGTTCAACGGGGATTTTCTTACAGACGAAAAATAAGGATTACCTAATCGTGGATTTTAGATATAAGGAGCAATCAAGAAAAGAAGTTAAGGGCGTTGAGGTTGTGGATATACCCTATGGGAAAACCCAGTTTGAGGTTTTAGCGGATATATTGAAAGGGGAGGGGGTGAGGAAGGTGGCGGTTGAGGGTTATACACCTTTGGGATATGTAAAATCCCTAAAAAAGCATGCCAAGGGTATAAGGTTCCTTCCGGTAAGCGGTTTTGTTTCAAGCCTTAGATCAAGGAAGACCTCGGAGGAGATAGAGAAGATAAAGAAAGCTCAGGAGATAACGGATAAACTCTTTGATTGGCTCTTAAATAACCTGAAACCGGGGAAACAAACCGAGAGGGAAATTGCCTTTGAGATGGAGAGGTGGGCAAAGTCAAATGGTGCGGAGGGTATGTCCTTTGAGCCCATTGTTGCGGGAAACGAGAGGTCCTCTATGCCGCATGCCAGGGCTACGGAAAACTTAATACCCGAAAGGGGCGTCCTGATATTGGATTTTGGAGTTAGGTATATGGGTTATTGCTCGGATATGACTAGGACGATATGGATAGGGAACAAAACGGATGAGATTTTTGAGAGGGCTTACAGGGTTGTTTTGGAGGCACAAGAGAGGGCTATAAATGCATTGAGGTTTAAGGGGAGCAGGAAAGCTTCGGATATTGACAAGGTTGCGAGGGATTTTATAGAGAGTTCAGAGTTTAAGGGGAAATTTGGGCATGGGCTTGGACACGGTGTGGGTTTGGATATACACGAGGCTCCTTACCTTTCTCCAAAATCAAGGGATGTACTTAGGGGAAACGAGGTTGTGACGGTGGAACCGGGGATTTATTTGGAGGGGAAGTTCGGTATAAGGATTGAGGATATCGTAATCGCGGGTAAGGGGGAAGTGATAACAAGATCAAGGAAGGATATCATAAGGTTATGAGGGGTTTCGTTGTTTATAGGAAAGGTCCCCATTTGGGTATTGAGGTGGATGGGAAGGTTTATTTATCTGTTCCAAAGAGCAAATTAAAGGGGAATATTTTTGTTGGGGATTTTGTTGAGGGTGAAATCTTGGATGATAAAAACTTCAGGATAGAGCAGGTCCTTGAAAGGAAGAATTTATTGCCCAGGCCAAGGGTGGCAAACGTGGATAGGGTCCTCGTGGTTTTTTCGTACAAACAGCCGAATCTTGACCCCCTTCACCTTGATGGCATACTGGCGGTTTTGGAAAAGGAAGATATAAAGCCCGTAATAGTTTTCAATAAGAAGGATCTTGCGGATGAAAACGAGAGGGAAAAGTGGTTGAACGTTTATAGGGAGATAGGTTACGAGGTTATAGAGAGTTCAACTGTGACGGGTGAAGGTTTGGAAAGGATAAGGGAAAGTATAAAGGGATATATAACGGTTTTAGCGGGTCCTTCTGGAAGCGGGAAAACAAGCATAATAAACTCCATAATTCTTGGCTTGGAGCTTAAGGTTCAGGAGGTGGGGAAACATGGGAAAGGTAGGCATACCACTACGGACATAATGTTGGTAAAAAATCCGGATGGGGGATATGTTTGCGATACGCCGGGTTTTGGGAGGTTTGAAATAACGGAGTTTATCAGATACGATGAATTTCCCAAACTTTACAGGGAATTTAGGAAATTCGAGTGCGCTTTTCCGGATTGCACACACACCGTTGAGCCTGCATGTGGGGTAATAGGTAATGTTCGCCCCGAGAGGTACAGGACATACATAATTCTCCTTAACAAGCTTAAGGAGGTGAAAGTTGAAAGATTTCATAAAGGAACTTAAGTGGAGGGGGGTTTTGTACGACCATACGGAGGGTTTGGAGGAGCTAACGGGTAGGGTTGTGGGATATATAGGGTTTGATCCAACCGCAAGGAGCTTGCACGTAGGTTCCCTTCTTCCCTTAATAACCTTATCGAGGTTCCAGAGGTTCGGGAATATACCTATAGCGGTGATAGGTGGAGGAACCGGTTTAATAGGGGATCCGAGCGGAAAGACAAAGGAAAGGCCCCTTTTGAGCAAGGAGGAAATAGAGGAAAATATTGAAGGAATAAAAGCACAAATAGAGAAATTTTTGGACTTCAAAGCGAAGGAGAACCCTGCAAAGATATTAAACAATTACGATTGGCTCGGGGAGATAAAACTCTTGGATTTTCTTAGGGAAGTTGGGAAGCACATAACGTTGAACTATATGCTACAAAAGGAATCTGTAAGGAACAGGATCCAGAGGGAGGAGGGGATCTCCTTTACGGAGTTTTCCTATATGCTACTTCAGGCTTACGACTTTTTGATGTTGTATGACAGGGAGAACTGCGTTTTACAGATGGGGGGTAGCGACCAGTGGGGGAATATAACCGCGGGAATAGAGTTGATAAGGAAGATGAGGGGGGGGAAGGCTTACGGCTTGGTCTTCCCTTTAATTACCACGTCTTCAGGGGTGAAGTTTGGGAAGACGGAGGAGGGTACGGTTTGGCTTGATCCAAATCTAACCTCTCCTTTTAAGTTTTACCAGTTTTGGATAAACACTGACGATGCGGATGTGATAAGGTATTTAAAATATTTCACCTTTTTGGGGGAAAGGGAGATAGAGGAGCTTGAGGAATCCTTAAAGAGGGAACCGGAAAAGAGGGAACCTCATAGGGTCCTTGCGAGGGAAGTCACAAGGATGGTTCATGGGGAGGATGCTATGAGGAGGGCGGAAAAGGCGAGTAAGGTACTATTCGGTGAAGAAATTAAAGATTTGAATTTAAGGGAGATTTTGGAGATATTTTCGGACGTTCCATCAAAGGAGATACCAAAGGAAAGGTTTGAGGGGGAGGGTTATCCCATTGTAGATCTTTTGGTGGATGTTGGGCTCTTTCCATCAAAGGGAGAGGCAAGGAGGGCGATAAACGGTGGAGGGGTTTATGTAAATAACATTAGGGTTTCGGATACACAGGATAAAATCTCCCTTTCACGCGCGATAGAGGGTAAGGTTTTGATTTTGAGGAAGGGGAAGAAAAACTACCTTTTGGTAAAATTGGTATGAATTTTAACACGGTGGAGGAGGCTTTAGAGGATCTTAGGCAGGGGAAAGTTATAATAGTGATTGACGATCCGGAGAGGGAGAACGAGGGGGATTTCGTTGTAGCTTCCGAGAAGGTGACCCCCGAGGCGATAAACCTTATGGCAAAGAAGGGAGGTGGGTTAATATGCGTCACCATGACACGGGAGAGGTTTAAGGAACTTAGGTTAGAGATCCCTTCCGAGAACACGTCAAAGTTTGGGACACCCTTCGGCATACCAATTGATGCGAAGGAGACAAGCACGGGTGCGTCGGCGTACGATAGAGCCCTAACCGCGAGATGGGTGGCGGATCCAACAAAGGGGGAGAGGGATTTCTTGAAGCCAGGACACCTTTACACGCTTAGGGCGGAGGAAGGTGGGGTTTTGGTTAGGGCTGGGCATACGGAGGCAAGCGTGGATCTTTGTAAGCTTGCGGGTTTATACCCTTCGGCGGTTATATGCGAGATCCTGGACGATGATGGGAAAATGGCAAGGCTCCCGAAGCTCTTTGAAATATCAAGGGAGCTTGGGATAAAAATTATATCCATAGCCCAGATAATAGAATACAGGTTAAGGAACGAGATACTGGTTGAGAGGGTTTGGGAGGGGGAGATGGAAAATTCTCATGGGAAGTTTCGGGCGATAATTTATAGGGATAAGGTGAAGGGGGAGCATCATATGGCTTTGGTAAAGGGGGAGATAGGGGAGGAGGTTTTCGTTAGGGTTCAAACCCATTGTGTGGCGGGTAATGTATTTAGGGCAAAAAGCTGTAAGTGCGGGGATAACCTGGAGAAATCTTTGAGTTTCATATCAAAGAATGGGGGGATATTCGTTTATATAAGGAAGGGGGAACCGGCAATATTCCCATTTTTACACCTTATGGGCATGGAGGAGGAGGAACAAACGCTTAGGGAGTACGGGATAGGTATGCAGATATTGAAAGATTTGGGAGTGAGATCCGCGAAACTTCTTGTGAGTAAAATGAAGATTCTACCCGCAATTGAGGGATTTGGGATAAAAATAACGGGGCAGGTTTTCTTGGATGAGTGAGGAACTAAGGGAGATCTTTTATTCGGAGGCGAGGAATACACTTTCGTCCCTTAGGGAAATTCTTGGTAGGGCTATATCTTCTTTTAATGAGGCACAGGTGGATGAGGCTTACAGGCTAATACACACCCTTAAGGGGGCGGCTGGATTTATGGGTTTGAGCGAGCTGGTCTTTATATGCCACAAGTGGGAAGAGAACATAAATTTAATGAGGAAAACGAAAAATTTCGCAGGTTTCATACCCGCCCTATCCTCCGCTATAGATGAAATAGAGGGGATTTTAAGCTTTTCCGCGGATCAGGAAATATTTACAGTTAAGGCGGGGGATGTGATGAGGCTTGAAAGCGAGCTTTTGGAAATCTTGGAGGATCTTTCAAAAGGTAAGGAGGTGAATTTTAGGGAAAGGCTTGGTAGGATCTACAATATGGTCCTTTCCCTGAGGGTTAGGCCCCTGTTTGAGGTTTATAGGAAAATAAGGGGGGGATTTAATGAGCTTTTGTTAAAGATGGGTAAAAAGGCGGTTTTGGAAACTTTGGGGGGAAGTTTGACGGTGGAGGTGGAAAGCTTAAGGAGATTGGAAAGTATATTAATACACCTCGTTAGGAACGCGGTGGATCATGGTATAGAAACGCCGGAGGAGAGGGTCAAGAAGGGTAAAGGGGAGTTTGGAATAATTAGGGTGGAGGCAAAATTGGAAGGATCCTATCTAAAGATATCCGTATCCGATGACGGGAGGGGGATAGATTTTGAGAAGTTGGAAAGGAAGGCAAAGGAGATGGGTATTAAATACTCCGATCCCCTTGAACTTGTATTTTTACCCGGAATGTCAACAAAGGAAGAAGCGACGGAAATTTCGGGTAGGGGGTACGGTATGGATGTGGTGCTTGAGGAGGTAAGGAAGATGGGGGGATGGGTGGAGGTGGGTACGGAAAAGGATAAAGGAACAACGGTTGATGTTTATATCCTCTCAAATGTATGGAACTCAAGGTACCTCTTTGGCAGATTTATGGGATATAACATGGCAATAAACTTGGATTACGTTTATAGGGTTGTTGGGCTTGATAGGGTGCTGAGGAAGGGGGAAGAATACTTTCTGGATCTTGAGGGGAACTTTATCCCACTACTTGGGGATCTTGAAGGGGCGAAGTACGGGGTTGTTTTGGTTAGGAAAAATAAGGCGATTTCTATGGCTTTTGAGGAGATATATAACGTGGGTTCGGGATCCTTTGTTCCTTTTCAGGTTAAGGGTCTGGATTTTTCTGGGACGGTGATAAGCGAAGGGGGGGAAATCTTCGTTTTACCAGATCTGTTAAGGTGGTTCGGGTATAGAATTTAGGTATGGTTTATAGGGAACTTTTGCAGGAAGGGGAAAAGATAATTTTGGTGGTGGTGGATGGTTTGGGGGGGTTGCCCGTTTTGGGAAGTTTCACGGAGCTTGAACTTGCAAACATCCCAAACTTAAACTCCTTAGCAAAGAGGTTTCCGGTAGGTGCCCTTGAAAGCGTAGGAGCGGGTATCACGCCGGGGAGCGGTCCCGCCCATTTATCCTTATTTGGTTATGACCCCATTAAGTACAGGATAGGGAGGGGGATATTGGAGGCTTTGGGTTTGGATATGGAAATTAGAGAGGGGGATGTTGCAATAAGGTGCAATTTCGCAACTTTAAGGGATGGGGTGATAGTGGATAGGAGGGCGGGTAGGATTTCCACGGAGGAAAACAGGAGGATTGTGGAAAAATTGAAAAAGATAAACAAAGTGGAGGATGTTGAAGTTATTTGGGAAAGCGGTAAGGAGCATAGGTTCGTTATGGTGCTAAGGGGGGAGGGATTATCCGAAGAGATTTTGGAAACGGACCCTGGAAGGGAAGGGGAAAGGCCCCTTGACCCGGAACCTTTAGAAGTTTCAGCGGAAAAGACATCAAGGATCCTGAAGAAGATTTTGGAAATATCAAGGGAAATACTGAAGGATGAGGAGAGGGGAAATTTCTTTTTGATGAGGGGGTACGCTAAGCTCCCGAAAATTGAGAATTTTGAGGAAAAATGGGGTTTAAGGGCATTCGGAACCGCAAGCTATCCTATGTACAGGGGTTTAGCAAAGCTCGTGGGTATGTATGTGCCAAAGGATACCCCGGATTTTGAGGCGGAATTAGTGGAGCTTGAGAAAAATTTTGACAATTACGACTTCTTTTATATACACTATAAGGATGCGGATAAATCGGGGGAGGATGGGGATTGGAGGAAGAAGGTTTTAGCCCTTGAGAGGTTTGATTCTTACATCCCCAGGATCCTAAAACTTGGTGGGATAGTGGCGATAACGGGGGATCATAACACACCATCCCTATTAAGGTCACACTCCTGGCATTATGTACCCTTACTTATAACCTCCTTAAAGGCGGGTGTTCCCACCGCCTGGAGCTTTACGGAAAGGGAGGCGATAAAGGGTTCTTTGGGGATAAGGAAATCTTACGAGCTTATACCACTACTTTTGGCATCCGCAAATAGGCTTAAGAGGTTCGGGGCATAGCTACCACCTAAGGAGCATTCCACCCCATGTGAAGCCGGCGCCAAAGGAGACCGCCAAAACCAAATCCCCATCCTTCAAAAGTCCTTTTTCTTCCATCTCATCAAGGGCAACGGGTATGGAAGCGGCGGAAGTATTCCCGTACTCGTCTATATTAACATAAACCCTTTCCTTCGGAAGGTTCAACCTCTCCCTCGTAGCCTCTATTATCCTTAGATTTGCCTGATGGGGAACAAGCCATGTTATATCCTCCGCCTTTACACCCGCCTTCTCCAAAACCTTTAAGGAAGCCTCCCCCATCTGCACCACCGCGTTCCTAAAGACCTCCCTACCCTTCATCCTGACCCCCCAACTCCCTATGGGGTAAGCGGTTCCCACTTCTATTTTTAAAAGATCCGCCAACGTACCATCCCCGCTAATATACGTAGCCAAAATTTCCCTCTTCCCATTATCCCTTGTTAAAACCGCAGCTCCCCCAGCATCACCAAACAGCACAGCGGTACTCCTATCCTCCCAATCTATGAACTTACTACCACTTTCAACCCCCACCACAAGGATATACTTATATTCTCGTGTCTCAAGTAAGCCCCTCGCAATTTCAACCGCGTATATAAATCCCGGGCAAGCGGCGCTTATATCAAAACAGGGCTTATTCCTTATTCCAAGCTTTGCGGAAAGTATGCAGGCGGTGGATGGGGTTAGGGAATCGGGGGAAGAGGTTGCGACTATGACCATATCAAGCTCTTCGGGTTTTAAACCGGCCTTTTTTAGAGCCTTTAGGGAGGCAAAGTAAGCTATGTCGGAGGTGGTAATTTCGGGTGGGGATATTCTCCTTTTCTTTATCCCGCTCCTCTCCGTTATCCATTCGTCGCTTGTATCCATAAATCTCTCAAAATCTTCGTTTTTCAAGAAACTTTCCGGCGCATAGGAGCCCACGCTCAAAAACCTAACCATTTTCCTCAAGCTCCTTTATGTAAGGTAAATACCTGAACCTTTCCCCCGCATCCAACCCATACCCCACCAAAAACACCGGCGGTACAACAAAACCTACATAATCCGCCTTGAAATCCACAACCCTTTTTTCAGGTTTATCAAGCAAAACCACGGTTTTCAAGCTCCTCGGGTTCCTTTCCTTGAGCAGGGCGTAAATATAGCTGAGGGTTAATCCGGTGTCAAGGATATCCTCAACTATCAAAACATCCTCGTTTTCTATTGGGTAATCTAAGTCCTTCAAAATTTTCACCTGTCCGGTACTTTCGGTAAATCTTCCGTAACTTGAAACCGCGAGGAAATCTACCCTTGAAGGAATTTTGAGCTTCCTCATAAGATCCGCCAAGAAAACGAAGGCTCCCTTTAAAACACCCACCAATATCACCTCTTTACCCTCGTAATCTCTGGATATTTCCTCCGCAAGCTCAGCAACCCTCCTTTGAATTTGCTCCTCGGTTATTAGAAAAGCCATAGAAAAAATTTTAAAGGGGTAGTTTTGATTTTAAGAATTCCCAAAACCCACCCTCCAAAACCGTAGATATCTTAAGGAACCCAACCTCTTCCCTCCCCAACCTATAAAAATCCTTCTCCGTGCAAACGGGTATTGCGTTTAATCTTCTGGAAACCTTTAAGATCCCTTCCAAGGTCCTTTCCCCTATCCACCAATGGTCTGGGAATATCCTGTATCCAACAACCTCAGCGCCCCCATTTTTTAGGGAATTTATGAAGCTGAAGGGATCCGCGATCCCACAGAAGGCGAAAATTTTCAAGCCTTTAAGATCCAAAACCTTTCCCATATACTCAATACCCTCAATCTGATATCTCATAATAAATGTGGGTTTTCCAAGATCGGGAAATTTGGGGGTTTCTTTGGAGGTTTTTAGGTTGAAAATTATAGCGTCGGAGAACTTAAAACTTTCGAAGGGTTCCCTTAGGGGACCAAAGGGAAAAACGTTGGACTTGAGATCGGCGGGGCGAAGGATGAGCAAATTTAAATGCACACGTAATTTAAAGTACTGGAAAGCGTCGTCAAATATCAGAACCTTTGCCCCATAGCTTCTTGCAATTTCCACCGCCTTAAACCTATCCTTTGATGCTATAACATCCCTCCCCGTCTTCTTAAAGATCATATATCCCTCATCCCCAAGGTGGTACGGATCCGGATGTTCCCTTGATGTGTATAACCCCTTAAACTTCCTTCCGTACCCCAAGGTTATAATCGCCGAACTTTCAATCCTCCTTGCAAGCTCTATGACCAAGGGGGTTTTTCCGGTTCCTCCCATGCGCAAGTTTCCAACGTTTATTGAGAATATGTCGGGGGTTTTCGGTTTTGATAAGGACCTTAAAAGTTTTACCGCCCAGGCGTAAGGGTTGAAAAGGTCAGGTAAGGTCATCTTATGATGATGGACTTTATTCTATTGCCGAACTTTACAAAGTACACCCCCTCTTTAAGGGTTGTGTGCAACCCATACCTTTTGTGATATCATCTCCCTTACGGATGTGGAGGGGTACATCGTGGTATATTTTGTTGTTTGCGGGGAGCTTGATAGGGTCCCCCGTTGTTCGGGTTTGCCTCAAAGCGCGGGTAATTTGCGGATGAGATTATAACCATTATCCTGTGCCCGGGCATAAAGCCTTAACCTCAACGGAATCTATAACCCCGGGATTTAACAACACTTCCCTATCAAAGCCGTATCTGTACCTAGCCTTTATTATCCCGTCCGAGACTAAAATCGCCCTGCCGTCCGGGAATACGTCCGCTATTCTAACCGCAAAATCCGTATCATATCTATAATCGTGTCGGTCAATACATCGCTCTGAAATACGAGGACATCTGATCTTGAAAGTAGGGGCCTCTGGTCCTTTGGTCCTGTCCCACCCGCTAAGTTCATCTCGTTCCCCCCTATGGTTGGCGTTGGATCGTTTGGGTCGTAGACGTAAGAGGAGAAGCCCACAGAAGTTGGAGGATAGATCCTAAGGCTCCCATCACCGTGAAGGTACCACCTTCTAGGATAAACCCCCCTGGGTGGGAAGGTATCGGAGTAAGCCCATTCGTTTATCCCGATTATATAAAACTTAACTGGGGGTTCATCCATAATGCCAGTCGTACCATCTACCCATGAGATTTAAGAGGTCGATAAATGAGAATATGGCGTTCGTTGGAAATATTAGATGCCCCCAGGGTCCTATTATTATCTTTTGGTTTCCGCAGGCGTAAGGTCCGCCGTTAAACTGCAATTCTAAAAAGGCTTTTATCTGGCTCTCGCTGAAAATATCAAACCAACCCGCAAGGTGAAGCATTGGGGTATTTACCAAGCTTGACCTCTCTTCAAGGTTCATTATGGCCCACGTGCTATCGTAGGAAGGATGGTTTGCGACGCTGTCTATCAGGTGGGGAACTCCTAAAAGCCGCGTAATGGTAAATGCTATGGACTCCGACTATAGGTATTGTGTTATCCCCATGGCGGAGAACCAAGCACCGCAAACCGAACCCAAGGACCAAAGTTCTCCCCATCCATCCGTCCTAAACACCGAAGGTTCCCCTTCGCTACCCTGAAACCCCCTGAGGCTCTGTATAACGAGGGCATAACCCTTTACATCGGTTATGTAAAAACCGACATCGGTTCTACCGTAAGGTGTCCTAACCAAATCCCTCATCGGAACCATAACGAACTCGTGGGTATAGGATAGGAAAATAAACATTATCGTTATTTTAAGGTTGCGCATCAACTTTATAATTTCCACCTGTGAAATCTGCGGAAATTAGGAAGGTTTTTTTGGAGTTTTTTAAGGAGAGGGGGCATACGGTTGTGCCCTCATCCTCCCTCCTTCCCCCCGATCCCACCTTACTTTTTACGAACGCGGGTATGAACCAATTTAAACCTTACTTCTTGGGGGAAATTGAACCTCCATTTAAGAGGGCGGTTTCCGTTCAAAAGTGCCTGAGGGCGGGGGGAAAGCATAACGACTTAGATAACGTTGGATTTACGAGAAGACACCATACTTTCTTTGAGATGTTGGGAAACTTTAGCTTTGGAGATTACTTTAAGAGGGAGGCTATAAGGTGGGCTTGGGAGCTTTTAACGGAGGTTTTTAAAATTCCAAAAGAAAAACTTTGGGTTACGGTTTATGAGGAGGACGATGAGGCTTTTTACATATGGAAGGACGAGATAGGCATTGATGAGAGTAGGATAATGAGGATGGGGGCAAAGGATAACTTTTGGGAGATGGGGGATGTTGGTCCATGCGGACCATCCTCGGAGATTTTATACGACTTGGGCGGGGAAGGGGAGGATAGGTTCTTAGAACTCTGGAATTTAGTTTTTATGCAGTATAACAGGAGGGCGGACGGTTCGCTTGAGGCTCTTCCAAAAAAGAACATAGACACGGGTATGGGTTTGGAGAGGATCGCGTCGGTTTTACAGGGGACATACTCCAACTTTGAGACCGACCTCTTCCTTCCCATAATAAACTTTATAGAGGATATAAGCGGGGTTAAATACACTTACGAGACCGGGGCACCGCATAGGGTTATAGCGGATCACACTAGGGCTTTGGTTTTTGCGATATCTGACGGGATATATCCTTCAAACTTCGGTAGGGGTTATGTCTTGAGGAGGATCCTGAGGAGGGCTTATAGGTTTGCCCAAAAGCTAAACATATTGGAGCCGATAATTTACAGGGTTGCGGATGTCGTAATAGAGATAATGGGGGATGTGTATCCCGAGATAGTGGAAAATGCAAAAAATACAAAGGAGATAATTAAGGCGGAGGAGGAAAGGTTCCTGAATACCTTGGGAAGGGCTATCCCTGTTCTTATAGAGAAGCTTGAGGAGGCTAAGGAAAAGGGTATTTTGGATGGTTCAGTTGCCTTTAACCTTTACGATACTTACGGCGTCCCGCAGGATATGATAGAAGATTGGGCTAAAACTTACAATGTGGATGTGGATTGGGAAAGCTTTAGAAGGGAGATGGAAAGTGCGAGGGAAAGGTCAAGGAAGGGTTCAACCTTTAAGGTTTTATCACCGGATTGGTTAAAAATAGCGGGGGATTATACAGCTTCGAAGTTTGTTGGTTATAAGAATTTAACTTGGAAATCAAGGGTCGCAAAGGTTGGGAAACTTAAGGAAAAAGACGCTATAGTTTGTTATGAAACCCCATTTTACCCGGAAGGTGGAGGGCAGGTTGGGGATGTGGGAAGGATAGTGGGGAAGGGTTGGGAGTTTGAGGTGGAGGATACCAAGAGGTTAGGGATGGATATAATACATTACGGGAAACTAAAGGGGAATGTGGAAATTGGGGAAGAGTGCGAGCTAATCGTTTCAAAAAGGGAAAGGGATTCGGCAAGGAGGGCCCATACATCAACCCATCTGTTGCATGCGGCTTTAAGGTCCATCCTAGGACCCCACGTTAGACAGCAGGGTTCTTTGGTTGAGAGGGACAGATTGAGGTTTGACTTTTCCCATCCAAAAGCTTTAACGGATGAGGAAATAAGGGAGATAGAGCTCCTTGTAAATTCAAAGATAAGGGAGAACATACCTGTTACGGAGGAGTACAAGCCATACAGGGAGGCTATAAAAGAGGGGGCGATGGCGATCTTTGAGGAAAAATATGGGGAGATCGTTAGGGTGATATCGGTGGGGGATTTCTCAAAGGAGCTCTGTGGGGGAACCCACGTGGATAAGACGGGGGATATAGGGCTATTTTTGGTAGTTAAGGAGGAGAGCGTATCCGCGGGGACAAGGAGGATAGAGGCTTTGGTTGGTGAAAGGGCGGTAAAGTATGTGCAGGAAAACATGGGGATATTGTACCAACTTGCGGAAATCTTTAAGGTGGGTTATAGCGAAATACCAAAGATAGTTAGCAAAAAACTTGAGGAAATTAGGGGTTTGGAGAACGAGATTGAAAAACTTTACGGTCTCCTTGCGGACCTTTACTCCGAGAAGGTTAGGGTGATTGAGAGGGATGGATATAAGGTGAAGTTTGGGATCTTCCCGTTACCGAAAGAAGCCTTAAGGAAGTTAGGGGATAGGATCCAGGAGGGTAAAAGCGCAATAATCCTCGCATCGGAGTATGAAAAGGATAGAGGCTTTATTCATATTAGGTTGGGTAGGGAGGTTTTGGGGAATTTGTCAGCAAAGGATATAATGTTTAAGATAGCGGAAAGGTTGGGAGGAGGTGGTGGGGGAGATGAGGTGAAGGCGGAGGGAAAGATAAGGAACCTTAGGGACCTTGAAGGGGTGATAGAGGGGGTATTATGATCGTTTATGGGAGGAGGGTGATCTACGAGCTTTTGAGAAGTTCAATAAAACCGAAGGTAATATACCTTCAGAAGGGGGCAAAGTTTGAGGATGAGCTTCTGGAAAGGATAGCGGGGGAAAAGGCGGTGCTTGTATCCCAAAAGGAGATAAATAAACTTACATCAACCAGGGATCATCAGGGTATAGCCGCGGATATTGGAGATTTTAGAACATTTGATAGGAGGGAGATAATAAACGGGGCGATAAAAAAGGGGAAACCGGTTTTGGTGACGGATCACATACAGGATGTTAGGAACCTTGGATCCCTAATAAGATCCGCGGAGGCTTTTGGTTTTGAGGGAGTTGTAATATCATCCCATAGGGCCGCTCCTATAACTCCAGCTGTGGTGAAATCATCCGCCGGGGCAATCTTTCATATAAAAATAGCAATATACAACACACAAAGGTTTATTGGGGAATTTAAAAGGGCGGGGGGTTGGTGTATAGTTTTGGATATGGAAGGGGTGGATATAAGGAAGGCAAAAAAATTGAAACCTTTCGCCTTGGTTGTGGGTAGTGAAGGTGAGGGGGTGTCAAAGGCGATAAAGGATCAGGCGGACCTTGTGGTAAAAATCCCGATGTTTGGAAAGGTGGAATCCCTGAACGCGTCCGTGGCGGGAGGAATAGCGATGTTCTATTTGTCAATATGAAGGATAGGTATTTGGAGGTCTTGGAAAAATTTAAAGCCCTTGAAGAAAAGCTTTCTCAAATTACCGATTTTTCAAGCGAGGAATTCAGGGAAACCCTTGAGGAGTATAAATCGCTTAAGGATAAGGTCCAGCTTATAATGGAACTACAAAGGGTTGAGGAGGATATATCCGCCATAGAGGAACTCTTGAAGGAAAGCCCAGATCCCGAGCTTGAGATTGAGCTTGAAAATCTCAGGGAAAAAGCAAAAAGATTGGATGAGGAAATAATGATGAGCTTGGTACCCAGGGATCCGAGGGATGTGGGGAACGCGATAATAGAGATAAGGGCGGGGGTGGGGGGTGAGGAGGCGGCGCTTTTTGCCAAAGATTTAGCGAGGATGTACATAAGGTTTGCCGAAAGGAAGGGTTGGAAGATTTCAATAATAGACTTCACCGAAAGCGATATGGGTGGTTATAAGGAGGTGGTGCTTTTGATTGAGGGTAAGGGGGCATATGGACTTTTAAAGTTTGAGGCGGGGGTACATAGGGTGCAGAGGGTCCCAATAACCGAATCCTCCGGGAGGATCCATACATCCGCCGCCTCGGTGGTAGTTCTTCCGGAGTACGAGGATATAAAGATAGAGGTAAGGCCCGAGGATCTGAAGATAGAAACGTTTAGGGCGGGGGGACCAGGAGGTCAATATGTGAATAAAACCGAATCCGCGGTTAGGATCACGCATATACCGACGGGTATAGTTGTGACCTGTCAGGATGAGAGGTCCCAACATCAGAATAGGGAGAAGGCCATGAGGATCCTTATGGCGAGGTTGAGGGATTATTACGAGATGCAGAGGGAGGGGGAGATAAGGAACTTAAGGAGGATATATATAGGAAGTGGGGATAGGAGCGAAAAGATAAGGACATACAACTTCCCTCAAAATAGGGTCACGGATCATAGGATAAACTTCACGGTTTATAACCTTGAGAATGTCCTTGATGGGGAACTTGACGAGATAATCAACGCCCTTATCTCCGCCGACCTTAAGGCTAGGTTGGAGAAAAGTTAAGGTTTAACCTTAAAATATTCGGTTATATGAACGATAAGATCATCGTAAGGGGGGCAAGGCAGCATAACTTAAAGAACATAACCGTTGAGATTCCGAAGAACAAGTTTGTGGTGATAACGGGAGTTTCCGGTTCGGGTAAATCCTCCTTGGCATTTGATGTTATATACGCGGAAGCTCAGAGGAGGTACGTGGAAAGCCTATCACCCTATGCTCGCCAATTCCTCGGAATTATGGAAAAACCCGACGTCGATGAGATCATAGGACTTTCGCCGGGAATAGCCATAGAGCAAAGAAAAATAATGAGGAACCCAAGATCAACGGTGGCAACATCTACGGAGATTTACGATTATTTAAGGCTACTTTTCGCGAGGATAGGAGTACCACACTGCCCCAACGACGACTACCCCCTACAAAAGTGGAGCGTGGATGAGATCGTAGATGAGATATTCAAGAAATACACGGGAAGGAGGATACAGATTTTATCTCCCGTCGTGGTTGGGAGGAAGGGGGAGTATAGGGAACTATTTTCAAAGTTGGCGAAGAAGGGGTACGTTAGGGTTAGGGTTGATGGGATTATGTATAACCTTGATGAGGTTCCAACCCTTGACAAGAATAAGAGGCACGAGATAGAGGTTGTGGTGGATAGGATCTTTGTAAGCTCCGAGGAAAAAAGTAGGATACACCAGTCCATATCAACCGCCTTGAGGGAATCGGAGGGTATAGTTAAGGTAATAACGGATAGGGATGAGGAAGAGATCTTCAGCGAGAATTTAGCCTGTCCAAAATGCGGATTCTCAATGCCCGAACCTGAACCTAGACTATTTTCCTTCAACTCTCCCTACGGTGCCTGCCCAACATGCACCGGATTGGGTGTAAAGATAGATTTTGATCCCGCAAAACTCATTACAAACCCTGACTTGAGTATCCTTGAGGGGGCAATTAAACCCCTATCCGAACCCCATCCCATAACCGTAAAGGTCCTTGAGAGGATCGCAAGGAGGTATGGGGCGAACTTGGAGGATCCATGGAGGATTTTGCCCGAGGAGTTTAAGAACGTGGTTATGTGGGGGGATGAAACTCCCCCCGAATCTTTGGACGATGAGGATTACAAGCCGAAGTATAGCGAATGGGAAGGTATAATACCTCAGCTTTGGAGGAGATATAAGACCACGGATTCGGAATGGACGAGGGCGGAGATAGAGAGGTATATGGTATATACCACATGTCCAACCTGCGGGGGCTCAAGGTTGAGGAAGGAGGCGCTTTTTGTTAAAATAGATGGGAAATCCATATGGGATATCGTTAGGATGGACGTAAAAAGTGCCCTTAAGTACTTTGAGGATCTTAATCTTGAAGGGAAGAGGAAAATAATAGCGGAGAAGATAGTGGATGAGATCAAGAAGAGGTTGAGGTTTTTGGAAAACGTCGGCTTGGGGTACTTAACTTTGGACAGGAGGTCGGATACTTTATCGGGTGGGGAGGAGCAGAGGGTCAGGTTGGCAACCCAAATAGGTTCGGGCCTTTCTGGAGTAATATACGTCCTTGATGAGCCTTCCATAGGCTTGCATCCCAGGGATGTCTCAAAGCTCATAAGGACAATAAAGGATCTTAGGGATTTGGGAAACACGGTTTTGGTTGTTGAACACGATGAGGAGACTATAAGGAGCGCGGATTGGATAATAGACCTAGGACCGGGAGCGGGGGTTTATGGGGGAGAGGTGGTGGCATGTGGCACCCTTGAGGATATAACCTCAAACCCAAACTCAATAACGGGGGCTTACCTTTCCGGTAGAAAGTCAATACCATTACCGAGGGCGAGGAGACAGCCAAAGGGGGAATATATAAAGATAGTTGGGGCGAGGGCAAACAACCTGAAGAACATAACCGTAACTATACCCTTGGGGCTTTTTGTTGTAGTAACGGGGGTATCCGGTTCCGGAAAATCCACCTTAGTTTTTGATATACTTTACAAGGCTTTGGCGAAGAAGCTTTACGGTTCAAGGGAGGATCCTGGAGAACACACCGCAATCTATGGAATGGAGTACATAGACAGGGTAATAGATGTAGATCAGTCCCCCATAGGTAGGACGCCTAGGAGCAACCCAGCGACTTACACAGGTGTATTTACCTATATAAGGGACTTTTACGCCAAACTCCCCGAAGCAAAGGCTAGAGGCTTTAAACCCCAACATTTTTCATTCAACATGAAGGGGGGAAGGTGTGAAGCCTGCGAGGGGGAAGGGTACATAAGGATAGAGATGCACTTCTTGCCCGACGTATACGTCCCCTGCGAGGTTTGCAAAGGTACGAGGTACAACTCGGAAGTTCTGGAAGTGAAATATAAGGGTAAATCCATAGCGGATGTACTTGATATGACGGTGGATGAGGCCCTTGAGTTCTTTGAGGATGTTCCAAATATCAGGAGGAAGCTACAGCTTATGGCGGATGTGGGATTGGGATATATAAAACTCGGCCAGCCTTCAACCACCCTTTCCGGCGGAGAGGCCCAGAGGATAAAGTTGGCGAAAGAACTCTCAAAGATGCCCACAGGAAGGACATTATATATCCTCGATGAACCAACCACCGGTTTGCACTTTGAGGATGTTAGGAAGCTCATAGACGTATTACACAGACTGGTTGATAACGGGAATACGGTTTTGGTAATAGAGCATAACCTTGATGTGATAAAGAACGCGGATTGGGTGATAGATCTGGGTCCTGAAGGTGGTGATGATGGGGGTTATCTCGTTGCGGAGGGAACACCCGAGGATGTCGCAAAAGTTGAAGGCTCTTATACGGGTATGTATTTAAGGGAAGTTTTGAACCTTGAGCCAACCTTAAAATAGAAAACTTGAAGGGTAAGTTGGATGAACTGGCTCTTAAAATTCATTTGATGGGGTTGGGAACACCCGCAATATTCTTCCTTGAGAGTATAAAACCCCTGCGAAATCTAACCTTTAATTTCAGCCTATTTATCGCCCCCTTTGCGGAGGTGTTCTTGAAAAGGGAAATTTACGAGGAGATCTTGAACCTTGTGAAGGATGAGGAAGCTTGGGATTACCTTATAAAAAAGCTGGAGGATTTGGAAGATGGTCTGGTTGATGGGGCAAATTGAGATGTTTTCGGGTCCCGCAACGGAGGTGGTTATAGTAATAGATGTCTCTGGGAGTATGGTGAAGCTGGATCCGAGGGGGTTAGCAAGGGAAGGTTCAAAGATGATAAGTGACATTTCCGAAGCCCTACAGGCTCCTGTAAGATTTAGCTTAATATTTTATGGGGAAAAGAGCAGGGTAATAGGGGAAGGCATGAATCCTGGGGATGCGAAAAGAATTCTAACGGACTCTTTGATGAACGTAAAGCCGGAAAAATATTCGGATTTAAGGTCCGCCCTAAATTTGGCAAAGGGAATACTGAAGAGGAGGTCGGAAAGGAAGCAAGCATACGTTATCGTTTTAACGGATGGTAGGATAAGGGAAGACGATATTCCTCCAGGGGAAGATATAAGGAACTATCTCACCACGTTATCCTCTATGGCGTCGGACTTTAAGGAAAACAACTGGAACGTTTTTGTTTTTTCAACTCATGATGCGGAAAGTGCAATAATTGATTTGGCAAATTCGTCGGGTGGGGCATACACAAGGGTAAATGACCTTTCCGAAATATCCACAAAGTTTATGAACCTTTTGGAGGGGAAACTCTTGAGGTTTAGGGTGGATGTGAAACCGAGCTCCCTGGTAGAAATCCCGGTTGAGGAAGGGGTCGCGGAGATAGGGGTGGTGGTCGCGTTTGACCCTAAGGAGAAAAGTACCTTAAAAATTTACGATCCCAACGGTAAGGAGGTGGAGGGAAACAGGAAGGAGGGTAAGGGATATACGATATTTACCGTCTCCAATCCTAAGCCCGGGATATGGAAGCTTGAGATATCCAAGGGGGCAACGGTACTACTCTCCATGGCTATTCCTAAGATCATTTACCCTTCGGGGGAACACCCATACACCGAACCCATAAATGTCAAACTCAAGTTAGAGCCCATATTACCCAAGCATCCGGATTGGAAAAACTTTTCCGCCAAGATATATGTCGAATATCCCTCGGGAAAACAGGAGGTTTATGAGCTTTACGATGATGGGAAAAATGGGGATGAGGAGTTGGGCGATGGGATCTTCGGGAGGAACATAGGTATGCTCCCGGAAGGGGAATACGTTTTTACCGCGGTTGTGAATCATAAGCCAACCAACTCCGAGATTAGGGTAAAGAAAATTATCAAGCTCGTCTATATACCAATACCAGCAATAAGGATGGATGGACCATGGATATTGGGAAGGCCTGTTAGGATAAGCCTTGGGATCTCCAATAGGGGAGGGAAGGTTTTCTCCGAAGAGAAGTATTCCTTAAGGGTAGTTGATCCTAAGGGGAATTCTGAAGAGGTTAAGCTTGAAAGGGATGACTTGGGGGAATGGTTTGGGATTTACGCTAAAACTTTTTATCCGGGAAGGTATAGGGTTATTGGAAACGCAAGCATAGCGGTGAAAGATTCGAATTTTATCAGGAGGTTTCCCAACCTTAGCGTTGAGGATACCTTCACCCTTTGCATTTCCTTCCACAAGAGCAAGGCCCCTTCCTTCCTATTCTTCGGTCAAATGCCCGGCAGAAAATACACCCATACCCTCACCTTACTTAACCATTGCGATAGCACGGTTAAGATAAGGTTTCAACAAGCCCGCGCGGTATATTCCGACACATTAAGGGATAAAGCGATAAGCGAGGGGCAGAGGCCTCAAATTGAAAAATTAGAACCCTTTGAAATTCCCCCATCAAAAGGGCAGGCAAGCGCGTACAATTTAAATTTAAACTTTATTGTACCGAAAGAAGCCAAAAGTGGCACCTACAACGTGGTATTGAGGGGGACGCAAACACCACCTTATAGAAAAATAGAAATTTCTTACCCTTCGAAGGTGGGCTCTTGGAAGGCTTTCTGGATGATGGTTGGGGGAGTGGGGGCGCTGGTTGTGGGGGGTGTAGTTGCTTGGCGGATCTTAAGATGATGACCTTTTTAACCATACAACCCATAATATTCGGAAGGTGGAACTTGAGTTTAAGTTACGGTGAGGACGAGAGGGGGTATTATACGAGGTTTGATCTTGCGGGAGAGTGGCTTGTAGCAAACGAAGATTTATCACTAAATTTTAACATGCCCTTTGTTTATTTTCGAAATGGACTTTCCCTTACGGATGCTAAGTTGGGGGTAAAGGTTAGGTTTTCGGAAAAGGGATTGGCGCAATTTAATTTGATTTTTCCGACGGGAAGGTACTCAAGCAGGAACCCTGCGGGGGAGCTCCAAATGGGCGGGTATATATCCCGATTTTTCCTGAATTTCGGGGGGATTTTCACCGCCTCCTCGGATACCCAGGAATACTCCTTTTACAACAAGGTTTCCCAGAGGAGGGCTTACAGGCACATGTACTTTGAGGGCTTAACTTATAGGTATTTAGGGGAAGTTTTAGGTGTGGGATTTGGAGTAAGGGGGGATTATGCTTACTCCTTAAATCAATTTTGGACCTCGGTTAAGATGGGGATTTTCTTAGCACCCTTCCTTGAGATTGGGGGGGAGGTGTGGTTGTACAAACCGAGGCCTGAGGCTTTTAGGGTTTATATTCTTGGGAACTTTTTCATATGACGGATCACATAGGTTTCATTAAGGATAAAAAGCTTGTACCAAACGTGATAATTATGGCGGGTGAGGAGGACTTCCCAATTAGGGCAATAATGGAAGAGTATAAGAATAGGATAGGGGCGGATAAGGTTGAGGTAATTTGGGCGGATGAGGAGGAAAATCTAATTGAGAAAATATTGGAAAGGTTAGGTGGTGGTTTGATGGGTAGGAATGTGGTTTTGGTTAGGAACATTCATACGTTGAAGGGATATAAAAATCTCCTCAGGAGGTACTTGGATATATTAAGGAAACGTAAGGGTTGTGCTTTTTATATTCCGGAAAAGGTGGAGGAATTTACAAGCTTGGAAGGTGGGGGTGTCCTTTTGATAAATATGAGAAGGTTAAACGAGGAGGAATTCAAAAAATGGCTCGTAAGCAAGTTGATCTGGTTGAAAAGTAGGCCGGATTTACTGCAAAGATTACAGGAAGAGCTTAGGAATTTGAGTTTAACGGAGGCTTACAATGAAATTGTTAAACTTAAGCTTTATTCCGACAAGCCCGCAAGCGAAGCCTTGAATTTACTCTGGCACCTTCCAAACGAGAAGGTTTATTCCTTGGGAGAAGGGATCCTTTCTGGGGATATTGAGGGGGCATATCAGGTTTTGGACTCCCTTAAGGAGCAAGGTGAGGATCCTATACTAATTTTGGCTTACCTAATAAGGCAGGTGGAGTATCTGACATTTATTAAGGGGAATTTCGCGGTGGAAAAGATCCCTGACTTTATTAAAAGGAAGCTTTCAAGGTACGCGAGGTGGATCTCGGATGGGGAGTTATCATCCGCACTTGAGAGGTTAAAGAAGGCGGATTTTGATATGAAGGGGAAGATAAGGGGGCAATCCCAATGGGCATATTTAAAGATCCTCATCAAGGACCTTGTTAAACTTGTCGGGAAAAAGCCCTATGAGAATATTGGCGGTTAGGCTCTCCGCTCTGGGGGATGTGATCCTATCAACGCCCGTTTTGGAATATTTGAGCAAAAAAGGGGAACTTCATTTCTTAACTTATCCGGAAAATGCGGAGATTTTTGCGGAGGACCCTAGGATAAATAGGGTTTGGAAGATCAAGAGGAAGGCGAAATTTAGGGAGATCAAGGAATTTGCGGAAATGCTAAGGGAACAAAAATATGACCTTTTCGTGGATCTTCAGGTTAAGCCCATAACATTACTTCTATCAAAACTCTTGGAGATAAAAACCTTAAGGGTTAGGAAGATGGCGGTGAAAAGGCGCCTTCACGTTTGGTTCGGTATAAACTTTGAATTTGGAATAGTTTGGAAAAGATATCTGGAGGATGTTGCACGATATTTTGGGGAAAGGGCTCCCGAAATTTACCCAAAGATATACCCAAGGGAAGTGTTCCTACCGTTTGATATCCCGGAGAATTTTGTTTCTATATTTCCGGAGGCGAGCTCGGATTTAAAGAGATGGCCGTTTACAAAGTTCGTGGAGTTGGGGAAAAGGTTATTAAGCTTGGGGTTCAAAGTTGTTTGGATGGGGAGGGAGAGCTTCCCAAATGTAAATTTTGGGCTTGACCTTAGGGGAAAGACGGATATATCGCAAACGATTAAGGTGGTTAGCCTTTCAAGGATGGTGATCTCAAACGATAGCGCACCAGTCCATATAGCTAGGGCTTTAAATGTTCCAGCGGTTATGATAATGGGACCTACAGCAAGAAGCTTGGGTTTTGTTTATGATGGTATAAGGGTTGTGGAAAGGGGTTTAAAATGTAGGCCTTGCTCTACGAACGGGAGCGGGAGGTGCTGGAGGGGGGACAGGTTATGCTTGGAGGGTATAGAAGTTGATGATGTTTTAAAGGCGGTTTCAAGCTATTGAACCTTTATTACCTCCCTTATCCTTTCGTCCTTTAAAAGTTCTAAAATCTCATCTTCGCTAAGTTTCTGGGGCCTATCCCTATCAACATCTACAACGCACAAGATCTTAAGCCTTTCACCTTTGTTTGCTATGAACTGGTGGGGGGTCATAGGAGGGACGAAGATCCCATCAAAGGGTTTTATATCGTAAAGTTTTTTATCCACGAGGGCGGAACCCTTCCCCTCAAGAACCAGAACCGCATGCATATGTTGGTGTTTCTCAAGGGAAGTTGCCCCCCCTGGCTCTATCACGAAAACCCTGACTTCAAAATTCAAACCCTCCTCTTTTCCAAAGAGGACGAATTTAATTACATCCTTGTTTCCCTTGTATTCATGCTTCCTTGAACCTTCCCAACTTTCGCCGTTAAACTCAAGCTTCATATTATACCAAGTTCCTGTCCAACCTTTATGAACTTCTCGGCTGCAAAATCGAGGTCTTCTTTGGTGTGTATTGCGGATATCATAACCCTGACCCTTGCGGTTCCCTTAGGAACCGTCGGATATACTATAGCCTGAACGAAGATCCCCTCATCAAACAACCTCCTTGCAAATTCCTGAGTCTTTTTCTCATCCCCTATGACTATGGGTGTTATGGGGGTTTGGGATTTCCAAGTGTTAAATCCCGCTTCCTTCATCTTCTTCTTAAAGTAGTTGGCATTCTCCCAAAGTCTCTTAACCCTATCTTCGCTCTCCTGCAAAATCTTGACCGCCTCTATGCAAGCCGCGGTATCAGGAACCGTCATCGCGGAGGAAAACAGAAATGGCCTTGACTTTTGCCTAAGGTAATCAACCAAAATACTTGAGGATGCCGCGTATCCCCCTACCACACCGAAAGCCTTTGATAGCGTCCCTATCTCTATATCCACCTCACCGTGAAGGTCAAAGTGATCCACTATTCCCCTTCCCCCCCTTCCCAAAACCCCCTCACCGTGGGCATCATCCACCATAACTATCGCATCGTACTCCTTCGCAACCTTAACTATTTCCGGTAACGGAGCTATGTCCCCGTCCATAGAGAATACGCCATCCGTTACAATAAGGGCCCTCCTGAACCTATGCCTATTCTCCGCAAGTTTTTTCCTTAGATCATCCACATCCGCATGGGCGTACCTTATTATCTCCGCCCTTGATAACCTGCATCCGTCAATTATCGATGCGTGGTTTAGCTCATCCGAAAATATTCCATCTTCCCTTGAAACTATGGAGGGTATTACGGATAAGTTTGCCTTAAAACCGCTTTGGTAGGATATAACCGCCTCCGCGCCTTTAAACTCGGCTAAAAGCTTTTCAAGGATGAGGTGGAGGGACATGGTGCCTGAGATCGTCCTCACAGCCGCCGGTCCTATACCGTATTCATCCAACGCCCTTTTCGCCGCTTCCCTTAACCTTGGCTCGTTTGCAAAACCAAGGTAGTTGTTGGATGAAAGGTTTAGAACCCTCTTTCCATCCACCACCATCCAGGCGGATACCGCGCTCTCAACCGTCCTTATATTTACATAAAGCCCAGCTTCCTTCAGATTTTCAATTTCCGCCTTTATTTCTTCCAAAAACTTTTGGTTTGCCATGGTTTTCAGAGGATCTTAAGGAACTTAAGGGTTATTATTGCCCCCAAACCTACGAATCCCCCCATAAATCCCCCCTTAAAAGCGCTCTCGAAAGCCTTAGGTTTATGCTCCTTCGTGGGTGTTAGGATATAAGCGGAATAGCTGGAAGCCATGCATCCTCCGGCACCGGAAGCGGTGGAGATCAATAGGGGTAAGGGACCCGCTATACCTGAGGATAGGTAAAACGCAAGAACTTCAACCCCAGACGTAGCCAAGCAGGAGGAATAGAACCATACGGTTGGGTTATACTCAACCACCGTATCCCTACTAACCACAACATCGCTCAAAGAAAAAAGCAATAAACCCATCATACCCTCTTTGGATCTTGAAGTTCCCTTAACCTGCTCCCCGTACTCCACGAGATCTCAAGCTCCCCCCTCAAGATCCTCCTTCCGTTCTCAAGTAGCCTCTCCTTGTCGTATATCAGGTCCTCCCTCCTGTATCCCGGTTTCCTCCTCTCCTTGACCATAACTATGGCGTCGGTTGGGCAAACCTGGACGCAAAGCTCGCATTGCATACAAGCCTGATAATCTATATAAAACTCCTTTGCGAAAGTCCTCTTTTTTGTGGTTCCATCGGGCATATTTATGGTTTCCACCCCCCTAACAACGGTTATTATTTGGGATGGGCATATGTTTTGACATAGCTGACAAGCTATACAGTTCTCTTCGCCCGTTTCAGGATTAAAGGTTAGGGCAAAGCCCCCGAGCCTCCACCTCTCGGGAACCTCCCTTTTTTTGTCCGGGTACATAACGGTAAAGGGTTTTTTGAATAGGTGCTTAAAATTTACCCCTATGCTCCTTATGAGGCTCATACGCTTCATTCTAAGGCTGAATTACCTCGTTCCTTTCGTTCAGTATGATCACCTTCGGTTTTACGGAGATAGCCTCTTCAATTTTATACCATCCAAACGCCATTATTATCAATCTATCCCCCACCTCCGCCAACCTTGCGGTGCCACCGTTAAGCTGAACCGTCCCCTTTTCCTCTATGGGAATCACATAAGTTTCGAACCTTTCCCCCGTCTCAACATTAACTATCAAAACGCTTTCGTAAGGGACGATTCCCACTTCATCCAAAAGGTCCTTGCTTATCACAATGCTACCTTCGTAATTTAGATCCTTAGCGGTCACCCTCGCCCAATGGATCTTCGCCCTTAAAACCTTCAAAAGCATGTACCTTAAAAATTCTAAGGTTGAAGGATCACCTTAAAAATTTTACCCTCCACATTTATGAAGAAAATACCCCTCTCCCTGAATCTCCCCTTACCCTCAAAGACCCTCCTACCCGAAACATCATAGATTCTTCCCTCGCAAATCAAGTTCACCTCTCCCCTTGAGATCTCAAAGCAATTTTTGTGTTTTTCCTCTTTAACGGAAAGCAGGGAAGATATTGGTAAATGGTTCCTCCTTGAAAGACCACCACCTTGGGCAAACCAGGTGTTGTAAATTGAACCGTTTCCAAGCTCGTAAAGCGTCAATTTCCAGGAGTTGGCAACGGGTAAGTAAAGCTTACCGAAATTCTCAAAGATTTGGTAGGATCTTCCGGTTAAAACGTTGTCTCCAAAGGGGGAGAAGGGTAAAATTGAGGATGTATCAATTGCGAAAATACCTCCTTCCCCCGGTGCGAAGAAACAAACCTCCCTACCCTCCAATATCGCGCAAATTGGTTCGTTCCCAAAGGATAAAGTCCATAAACCCGGCAAAGATCTACCGTTTATGTAAGCGCCGTTTGTTAAGGAAACCGCAAACCTTCCGTTCCCCATAATAGACATATAACCGTCGGTTGTTGAGATGTATGTGTATATATCATCCGGATAGAGATATACATATCCGTTCAGGAGGACAAAAACCTTATCGTTCGTTGATGCCACCTGTCTTATTTCCGAGGTGAAAGTTTTTAAGATACCTAAGGGAGATAGTCTCCATAGGTTCTTCCTCGTTCCAACAAATATCTCGCCGGAGTTCCTTATTGAAAAGGATACTACCCTTGAAGTATCGGAAAACACCGTATCGCAGGAAAGGGTATCGCAGGATAGGAGGGTGTTTTGGGAGTTTATGTAAAACCTACCGTTGAAGTATGAGACTTGGGTTTGGGTGGGTAGGGTGGGAATATTGTAAGTTTTTGAGTACCTTAGCGCGGTGTCAATTATTACCAAAAAGTTGTTTGAGGTTGGGAAGGATATTAAGCCATCCCCGTAAGATGGGTTATCCCAAACTTCCCCCGGAATTGATGCGCTATCAAGGACCACACCTTCAAGGGAAAGCTTATAAACCTTTTCCCCAATAACGAAGATCTTATCTCCAATTTTTAATGGCGCGGAATTCCCCACTTTGCGCAGATAAACCTCCCAAACCTTCCTTGGGTAGGGGGATATTCTTACCCATACGGGCGGAGAGAGGTTTCTGTTCCTGTACTTACATACTCCCACATAGCCCCAGAGATCCAAAATCTCAAAGCTCCCAACGAAGGGTTTTAGGGTTATAGGCCTTAGGGTATTCGTGTCGTAAGAATGAAATAGAAAAAGGGTATCCCTTGAAATGATCCTTATTCCCCTGCTTAGGGGCTTAGTTGAGAAGTTCGGGGTATCAACGGGGAGGGGTATCAAGGTGTCATGTAAAAAGCGGTAGGAGAAGATTATTGTATCGGTGGGTAGGGAGATATAGGAGTTTGGACCGAGGGTTAGGGGTTGCCCGTTTATGAAAAATGTATCGGTTTTTATATTTTTTGGGTTGGTTATCCAGGAGCCGAAGGGGGAAAGGAGAACAAGGGGAATCGCTTCCTCAAATTTCACCCTTAGGGTCTCGGAATTTACCAAAAGGTAAGTATCCGCTTCCGTTGGTGAGAAAACCCTAAGGGATATGCTTAGCCTTTGTTTTGGGGGAAGGGAGATGTTTATATTTGTATCGTAAAGGGCGGAAATGTTTATGGCACCGCTGAAGATCCTATCCCCAGAGTTTAACACATTCAGAACTATATCCTGCGTATCCCCAACTTGTAAATACCTTTTGTTTAGGGAAAATTTTAGGCTATATCCCGTGAGGATCTTGAGGGTATCAAAGGGTAAGCTGTTGTGCTTGAAGAAATATACCCTGAGCTCGTTGGGGAAGATCTGCGTTGTTGAAAAGGTGGAACCGTCCGAAAGTAAAGAGAGGACCCCATCAACCAGAACCCTGCATCCGGAATCGCACCTTAGGGTTAAATTTCCAAATGTTGAATCGGGGAAGGTGATGTTAAAGTTTATAGGCCTTGGGTTATCGGACCAGAAGAATAGGGAAGGGTCCCCATAAAGGACGTACCCGTAAAGTAAGTACCTGTAGATGTTATCGGTAGTTGCAAGGGGAACGAATAGGGAGAGGGAATTATAAAAGGATTCACCCAAGCTCTTGCCGGAAAATACAAGATCCACGAAGGCTTTATCAACCGCCGAGGAAAAGAATGGAGAATTTAACCTGCTTGTTGCCCTTATTCCTATTACCCCCGAGTTCGGATTGTTTAGTATAAACTTAACGAGGGAAGGTTTATCTAAGGCGCCGTTGTTACAATCTATTATGTTTAGGAATATGGGATCGCTTATGTTTTGGGAAACCGCGGAGCTTATAGTGTAATAATCTCCACCCAAAAGGAAGTGTTGGAAGTTCCCATGTACCACAACGGTGTTGAATAAGTGTGTCCTTAGGGAATCCAAAAAGGCATTTAAGGTGATCCTTGAGATGGTGTCAAGGGTCATACTAGGGGGGAGGTCGGAGAACATGTTTAGTACCGCATCCATACCCTCGTTAGTTCCCCCCGCCCATAGGTCGTACCCCAAGGCAAAAACCTTCAAATACTTAGGGGAAAAGTACAAAAGGCTTTCTATCCTGTCAATGTAAGCGTCAAATACGAACTCGTCGTTTATGGGCAACCTACCAACGAAGACATCCGCTATTAGGTCCGGGTTATCAGCTAATTCACCGAAGACACCGTTTCCGTTTGAATCCCAATCCCCATCAAGGTCCGCATAATATAGATCCGTGGGGATCTCGTTCCCATACTGATAGTAAGCGTTTATCTTAGCATACCTTACGGGTATTACATCAAAGTCCCCTACAAGGAGAACCCAATTTACCCCTAAGCGATGATAGTACCTTATCATTTCCCTTATCCTCTCCGCAAGATCCCTCCCCTGAAAGGTGTTTGCATCGGATACTTTCCTTGAGATCACCCTTATTCCCCACCTTTTCTTTAATTCCTCAAACTTTAAGGTGGAACTTCCGACGAAATGATCGGGATAAATTACGAGCATATCAAATCTCCCTTCCCTCCCCCCGCCATCTTCAACGGCTGAGCTTGGAGAATTAGCCACCCTAACATCCAACCTAACTTCCCTCGCATAAATTAACTTCCCCCTATCCGGCTGGTACTTGAATGCAGAAACGAGAACGAAAATCTTACCCTTTGCGTATCTCCAAGACAAAACCCCAAAGTTTCCGTACTCACCCCTATATTCAAAATTTGGGATATCAATTTCCCGCCCGTCCGTTGGTATAAAACCCGGCGAGGGAAGGATATAATTTGATAGGATTATTGTATCCGCCTCTATTACGGTAAAACTTATATCTTCTACTGGGGAGCTTATGTCTATCTCCAAAAGGACCTTTGGGATAAAAGGTTCCCCCACACTTTCCGGATAGAAGCCGTTTTTTACGAAGGGATAAACAAAGTTTCGGAAGGTTTTGATTTCAAGGTTCGGGAGGTTTAAATATAAAGGGATCATCTTCTCATTATAAACGCGTCGAGGGAGAACTTTCCAGGTCCGGTAAAGATTAGGGAAAGGTAAAAGATGAAGTATAAAAGGGCTTTCTCGTATATCGGAAAGGGCTCTCCCCTGATGAAAGCCAAGGATAAAACCGCCACGAGCATATTTATGGAGGATATTAGGGCGGATATCCTGGTAAAGAGTCCTACCGCTATTAACATCTGAAAGAGGGTTTCAGCGGATATAGAAAGGTAAGCCAGAGGTGGGGAGAGGGGACCCGTGTGAAATAGGAGCTCTATGAAATTTATGTGGGATTGGGGATCAAGGAGTTTGGGAAGGCCGTGCCCGAAAAACATTAAGACCGAGAAGAAAAACCTTAAGAAAAGGATCCCGAGATCTACCATTCCTCACCGTAGATGAAGTTAAAAGGGGTTTCGTACTTGAAATCTTCCGCAATCTCCAGCTTTTTGTTCTTTGCTTTAACTATCTCTAAAACTGTCGGAAGCCTACCTTCAATTTTTTCCTTAACAAATTCCACCTTCAATCCCCCGAGCCTGTGGTAAATCTCCTCGTTTGAAGTGTAGAACTCGTTTTCCGGGAAGTTTTTGATAAGGTAGTTGCAAACAGGATAAAGGTCAAAGTTTTTTACCCCATATTCCGGAACCCTCAGGTAAATAGCCCTTTCCGCCCCCAAAGCCAAAAATTCCCTGAGGAGGTTTTCCCCACCCTCCGGACCAAAACCCACCACAAACTTAATTCCTTCATCCGCAAAGAAAGGGGACTTATCCCTTATTATGAATTTTTGATCCCTTACGAAGAATTCCCCCCTACTCCTTGAAAAGCCGATAACCTCAGGGTCGTAAAGGATCTCAATTATTGCGGTTTTCATACGTGCTCAAAGAACCCCTTACCCGTCTTCTTTCCAAGCCAACCCGCATCTATGTACTTCTTCAAAAGATAAGATGGATGGAACCTCCAACCGTAAATCTTTTCAAACTCCAAGCTCATCCTCCAAACCTCATCAAGCCCGATAATATCCGCGTACATCAAAGGTCCTCCACCTTTTGATTGGGGAAAGCCGGTTCCCGCCAACATCGCAAGATCTATATCCCTTGCGGAGGATACTCTCTCTTGAAGGACAAGTATAGCCTCGTTTATCATGGCGATCATGAGTCTGTTGTAATCAAAGCTATTCCTCTTTTGTATCCCAAGCTCCTTCCTCATCTCCTCCGCTATTTCTTCTATAGGCCTTACACCCTTTCCGTAATCGTAAACGCCCGCACCAGCCTTCTTTCCGAACCTACCCTCCTTTATTAGAACATCCAATATGGGTGCGGGCTTCATCCTCTCCCCATACCCCTCATGAAGGATATGCGCCACCTTAACTCCAACATCAACACCAAGTTCATCTATGAGCGTGAAGGGACCCATAGGCCAGCCAAACTCCCTGGCAGCGTTATCTATCTCCTGAGCGGTCGCCTCACCCTCCAGTAAAGCCCAAGAAGCCTCGTTCATATAAGCCATAAGGATCCTGTTTACCAAAAATCCGGGACATTCCTCAACCCTTATGGGGATCTTTGATAGGGATTCGGAAAATTCTATTACGGTTTGCACGGTTTCCTCGGAGGTTTGGAGGGCGGGTATAACCTCCACAAGCTTCATAACCGGCGCGGGATAGAAGAAGTGCATACCTATTACCTTATCCGGTCTCTTCGTTGCGGATGCCATGGCGGTTATTGATAGGGCGGAGGTGTTTGTCGCAAATATCGTATGTTCTGGAACATAATTCTCAAGCTCCTGAAATACCCTTATTTTCGCTTCTAGATCCTCAAAAACCGCCTCTATGACTATATCAACGTTCGAGAAGGGTTCGTAAGAAGAGGTGACCTCAACGAGGGCGAGCCTCCTTTCCGCCTCATCCTCCGTTATCTTTCCCTTTTGAACCCTACTCTCGTATAGGGATTTTATTGTCTCGTAAGCCTTTTGTGCCCTCTCCTCGTCTATTTCCTTTAGAACAACCGGTATTCCCGAATAGGAAATAACGTACGCTATACCGGAGCCCATCGTTCCTCCGCCCACAACTCCCGCTTTATATATGTACGCCATAGTAGGGTATTCTAACGGTGTTTTTAACCCCTTTAAAATACCCGTTATGCTTAGCCGCGAAGAGATGCTTAGAAGGTTCGCGGAAATATTAGCTTCAAACAACACAATAACTATAACAACAAAGAACAGGGATGGGATGGTTTGGTCCGCGAAGACGTATTATGGGGATGAGGATGGGTATATATACGTCGCCTTAGAGGATCAGGGGCATACTTTAAGTAACATCAAGGAGAACCCCGAGGTTTATTTCGTAATAGAGAAGGGGTCGCCCGATAGGTTTATTCAGGGATACGGTAGGGCTGAGATAATAGGACCATCAAGCGATCACGAGAGGGAAAGGACGATAGTGGTGAGGAAAAACTTCCCCATAATACCCTTTTTAAAGATCGTTCCCACGACTATAGTTAGGATAGTGCCCACTAGGGTTTTCGTGAGCGACTTCTCAAAGGGTTGGATTCCGCGCTTTGAAATAAACTTCAATGAAGAGGATTTCAAGAAGTTAAAAGAATTATATCCCAAAACGCCAAAGTGGAAGCTTTACGTTCAGGCTACGAGGCCCTGGGTCATATACGCCACCATCGCGGCTGTTATTGTTGGCACCTTGATTTCCGGAAAATTTGACCTGTTAAGGTTTTTACTTACTTTAATTGGCGCGGTTTTGGTTCACCTTGCGGTGAATGCGAGCGCGGATTACTTTGATTATAAGAAGGGAGCGGACAGGTGGGACACCTTGGGTTCAAGCAGGGTGATAGTGGATAAACTACTTAAACCCTCCGAGGTTTTACTCGTATCAATGTTCCTCTACGGTATAGCCCTCCTGAGCGGTTTGGTGCTTTGGTATCTATTGAACTTTGATAAGGTGATCCTATATCTAATCGGAATTGGGTTTATACTCGGTTTCTTCTACGCTTTTGTGCCCATAGGTTGGAAGTACCTTGCCCTCGGAGATGTGGCGGTCTTTCTCGCCTGGTCCTTGATATCCGCGGGTTCTTACTATGTTCAAACTCAAACCCTCGATGCGAAAGCCTTCTTAGGTTATATGCCCGTATCTTTGCTAATAGTTGGGATCCTTCATGGGAACAATATGAGGGATATATACGACGATGTTAGGGCAGGATACAGGACCTTTGCCGGGATCCTGGGACCCGAGCTATCAAAGTATTACTACGCCTTACTAATTTTGAGCGCATATATCCTCGTTCCCATACTAATAGCCTTCAAGATCTGGCCCATATGGTCTTTGGCGGTTTATATAACCCTACCTCAGGCCCTTAGGAACATATCTTGGGCTTTCAAACCCAACTATATACAGAAGGGGATGCTGGACTTCTTCACCGCCCAACTTCAAACATCCTTCTCAAACGTCCTGATCCTTTCCTTGCTCCTTGACATAATTGATAGGTTGATTTAGCCTTATAATATATTTCCGTGGTTGTTTATAAGTTTGAAGGTTCGCCTTTTGTTTTGCATGCGCCCTTTGAGCCCGCGGGGGATCAACCTAAGGCAATAGAGGAGCTTGTAAGGAGGATAAGGAGGGGGGAAAGGTTTTCCGTACTTTTGGGTGCAACTGGAACAGGTAAAACATACACCATAGCCCACGTAATAGCCAGAATAGGTAGGCCGACCTTGATCCTCTCCCACAACAAAACCTTAGCTGCACAGCTTTACGGGGAGCTCAAGGCATTCTTTCCTGAAAACGCGGTTGAGTACTTCATCTCTTATTACGATTACTATCAGCCCGAAGCTTACGTTCCCCAAACGGACACCTATATACCCAAGGAAGCGGTAATAAACGAGGATATAGAGAGGCTTAGATTGAGGACGGTTTCCTCCCTCCTTTCAAGGGAAGATGTGATCGTAGTGGCTTCTGTTTCGGCAATTTATGCCCTTGATGATCCCGCTATAATAAGGGAAAGCTTTTTGAGATTAAAGGTTGGGGATAAATGGAACCTTAAGGAGCTTGCCCTTAAGCTCGTGGATTTAAGGTACGAGAGGAACGACGTTGAGTTAAAGAGGGGTAGGTTCAGGATAAAGGGGGATGTGCTTGATATAATCCCCGCGTACGAGGAGTTTATATTGAGGGTGGAATTTTTCGGAAGGGAGATAGAAAGGATAAGGATCCTTGAGCCTGTTTCCCTCAAAACCGTTAAGGAGCTTAAAGAGTTTGTGCTTTATCCAGCCGCCCACTTCTTGGGAGGGGACGAGAGGATAGAGAGGGCGATAAAGAGCATAGAGAAGGAGCTTGAGGAGAGGTTGAAAGAGCTTAGGGAACAGGGTAAGCTCCTTGAGGCCCAAAGGCTTGAGCAGAGGACGAGGTACGATATAGAGCTCTTGAGGACAACCGGTTTTTGTCCCGGAATAGAGAACTACTCAAGGCATATAACGGGGAGAAAGCCGGGTGAAAGGCCTTGGACATTACTGGATTACTTTCCCAAAAACTTTTTGACGGTTATAGATGAATCGCACGTTACGGTTCCACAGTTGAGGGCCATGTACGAAGCGGATAGGACGAGGAAGTTGAACTTGATAGAGTACGGCTTCAGGCTTCCGTCCGCCCTTGATAACAGGCCCTTGAAGTTTGATGAGCTTATGTCCCTTTTGGATCAGGTGATATTTATGTCCGCAACACCCGGACCATTTGAGCTTGAACTTGTTGGGGGAGAGGTGGTGGAGCAGATCGTCAGGCCCACAGGAATTCCAGATCCGGTAGTGGAGGTTAGGCCCACGGAGAATATGATGGATGATCTTTTGGGGGAGATAAGGAAAACCATTGAGAGGGGTGAGAGGGTTTTAATTACGACTATAACGAAGAGGTCCGCAGAGGAAGTTGCGGATTATTTGAGGGAGATGAACATAAAGGCAGGATATTTGCATTCCGAGTTGGATGCAATAGAGAGGGTGAAGATCTTGAGGGATCTAAGGCTGGGGAACATAGACGTTTTGGTTGGGGTAAATTTGCTTAGGGAGGGTTTGGATCTCCCGGAGGTTTCCTTGGTTGCAATAACGGACGCGGATAAGGCCGGATTTTTAAGATCTTACACTGCCCTTATACAGACCATAGGAAGGGCGGCGAGGAATTCCGCGGGAAGGGTGATACTTTACGCGGATGAAATTACGGATGCCATGAGGAAAGCTATAGAGGAAACGGAAAGGAGGAGGAAGATACAGTTGGAATATAACCGGATTCACGGAATAACGCCGAAGACGGTAAAGAAGAGTAAGGAAGAGATTTTGAGGATTACGGAGGTGGCGGATGAGAGGATCCTAACGAAAGAAGAGGACGATCTGGAAGATAAAATAGAGGAAATTTTGAGGGAAAAACCCAGAGCAAAGGCGGTAAAGGAGTTAAGGAAGCTTATGAATTTCTATGCGGAAAACCTGGAGTTTGAGAAGGCTATGGTGATAAGGGATAAGCTTAGGGAGCTGGGCGAGATTATATAATTACCTGTCCTTCCTACTCCAATCGTAAGGGATATCCCCGTGGGCGGGTCTTCTAAGCTCGTCCGGATTTTTATGATCATAAGGCCTTGTTATAATGTTTATGACTATCGCCTCCTCCAAGCCTATGTTTTTAAATCCGTGCCAGACCATAGGGGGGATTTTTACTAGGATCGGGTTGTGAATACCTATGTAAAATTCTTCAAATTGCCCGTAGGTGGTACTTCCCTCCCTCTCATCGTAAAGGACGAGCTTTATCATACCGGAAATGCAGGTGATGTAATCCGTTTGGAACCTGTGGGCATGCCAAGCCTTAACCACACCCGGGTACGCGGTGGTAAAATAAACCTGCCCGAAACCCTCAAATATCTCGTCGTCAATTCTCAGGATCTCCGCAAGCCTCCCCCTATCATCCGCTATAACTTTTAAATTCTTTACCTTCACCCCCTCTATCATTGGGGAATTTTAACGCGGACCACTTTATAATTCTCCCTATGCTTTGGCTGTTGGGTTATACGATAAACTTCAGCATAACGGATGCAATAACGGGGTACGGAATAAGGGCAACCTTGGTGATAAACGGGACGGTTTATAAAACAACGGAAAATGGGTTCGCAAATGTGGAACTACAGGAGGGGAATTACGAGATTTCGGTATCCGCATTGGGATACAGGGATCTAAGGACAAACCTAAAGGTGGATAAAAATACGCCAAGGGAAATAAACTTTATGCTTATGCCCATGGAGATCCCTCAACCCCCAAAGGCAAAGGAGGGCTTTGCGGTTTGGTACGGATGGGTGGTTGATGCGGAGACGAGGACGCCCATTAGTGGAGTTTTGGTTGAAATAAGCACGCCTTACGGTAAGTTTTCCTCAAAAACGGACGATAAGGGGTACTATCAGGTGGAGTTCCCAGTAAAAGGTTCTGGGGAAAAGCCCCTCGAAGGGAAAGTTAGCTTCTCAAAGAAAGGTTATAATTCTTATATTAAGACTGGGGTTTTTATCCTTGAGGGTTCGCAGAGGATGAACGCCCAGCTTAAAAAAGGAAACTCAAAGGTTATAGAGGAGAAGAAGCATGGGTTAAAGGAGGAGAAACAGTATTACGAGCCGGAAGAGGATAAAAAAAATTTTCCAAACCCTCCGATGAGGATTACCAACTGTTTGCTCCCTTTCTTGCTCCCCCTTCCACTATAAGGGTAGGTAGATCATGCAGTTGTAGGACGTGCTCCTCCGTTAGCATCGTATCCCTTGAGACTTACGTTCAGCTTGGACTTGATGACGAATGGATCGCAAGTTGGGCTCCACATTCCCTTAGAGCTGGTGCGATACCATACAGGTCTTACGGCGCCTGGCACGTTTTAAATCCAATAAGCTCCTCATATGATATTTGTGATAATGCCTGTTGTCAGGTTTGGGATCCAAACGACAGTTACACCTCAACGATAAACGCTGCAAGATACACCTCAGGTATAATGCTTGAGAATTCGGGAAATATAGCAAGATCGGAATATTCCGCGGAGAACAACGATTGCGGATGCGGGGATGGGTATTCGGGTACGGGGTCAACCTGGCCATGCATACTTGATACCGTATGTTCGGGTAGAGCATGTTACGGGCACGGGAGGGGTATGTGCCAGTAGGGATCCTCAAGGTGGGCAAACAGGGGATTTACATGGAAGTGGATAAACGAGCATTACTACTCTCCGGGAGGTTATAGGATCTCAACCCCTATGAGGATCGTCTCGGTAAGCGCAACTCCCACGAACGTATGCATAGGCGACACCTTCAGGATAGACTTAAACGTTCAAAGCTACGCGGAGGATACCCACAACCAGATAATGATAGGGGCATCCTTGTATAATGGAACTTACATAAGCGACCCTCCGAGGGATATAAAGGTTTCCATCCCTCCCGGTTCCTCCACAAGAAGTAGGTATTTCGTCGTTCCACCCGGTACCTCGGCGGGTACTTACGATTTACTTGTCGCATTATGGTTTGACGTAGATGAGAATAACGCCATAAACTCTGGGGATCTTCTCCTACATATGGTATCAAGGGCTTCTTATATAAACGTCTGCGCAACGGATGTAAAGGAAAATATATCGGAAATTGAGGGAGGAAGGCTATCGGTTTATTCCGTTGATGGGAGAAGGGTGGAAAGAATTGAGAAACGGGGATTTTACTTCGTAGTTGATGGCAGGAAGGTAAGGAAAGTTTTTAAGCGGTGAATAATTTCACAATATGTTCGGGGTACTTGGATAGGATCCTTTCCTTTTCTTGTTTCCAGGCTTTCCCAGTGAAAACCGAAATTTCCCTCTCAAATTTCCTGTATTGGGAAACTAAGGTCTCAACGACTTCGTCTGGATATGGATCCTTTGGTAGGGAATAATTAAAAGCTTTCTCCGATGCCCTTCGGAATATAATTTCTCCGAGGAACCTTCGAGAAGAATTTACAAGTTCGGAAAAGAGGTTTGAGGTGATTTCCGCATCAGAGAACGTGTATTTAAATACAGGTTCCACTTCCGTTGATGGGTAAGTGCTTATGAGGTTCCCACGCAAGAATAAATTGGGGATATTTTCGGTGAAAGTTGGGGGAGAGGAAAGTCCCAAAACCGTCAAAACCCCCCTACCATCGGAAATTATCAAGATCTTGTTAAATCCCCTGCTCACTTCTACCGTCCCATTTATCGCTTTAACCTTCTTTGCATCCCAGTGTCCAGCGGGCGAATCCGTTATATCCCTCAAACCGTATATAAATCCCGCCACCTTCTCCACCGGTTCGAACTCCAACAGATAAAACCTCCCGTACTTTCCCCTAAGGCTCCCAAGAATTTCCCCCGTTTTGCTCAAAGAACCGAAACTCCTGATTCCCCCAAGGGAACCCCTTTTGAATATCGCAATATAACCCTCATAAATTACTATGCCCGTAAATTGGGAAAATTCAAGCTTTTTCAACAGGTCAATAAAGCTCCCGTCGAAGATATCAAGGGGGGGTTCGGGTATCTTTGGGGAAAGCTCTTCAAGGTATATTACCGAGAGGTCTATTTGGTGGTTTTCGGGGACGCTACCTGTAAAGATCTCTATATCCCAAGAAAATCTATCGTAATTTTTTAGGTGTTTCAGGGCGTTTTCACCCTTAAGATCCCCAATTTTCAAATACAAAATCTGTCCATTTGATGCGAAGGCTTCTCCCGAGCTGTTCGGAAGTTCTATATTAACCCTCCAAACGCTACCACCCAAAATTGCGGTTGCCTTAATGCTATCAATGAAATCGGTAAAGTTCCCGGTCTTCCTCAATTGGGTGTGTGCCATAAGCCGGGTTCTGTACTAGGTGGTCATCTATCTTGAGCCGGAAGTTACCCCCCGGCTTCCATCGCGGCCTACCCGCGCCGCATTTCGGCGGGCCACCTTATCCCCTTTCGGGGTGCGGCGCTACTTGGCCTTGCTCCGGGCGGGAGGTTACCAGAGCGGGAAAACCCGCCGGGGGATTTTTACCCCCTCACCCCGCGTTACCGCGGAGCCGGTGGGCTCTTACCCCACCCTTTCACCCTTGCCTGGCTTACCGCCCTCGGCGGTCTCGTTTCTGTGGCCCTTACCGTGTGGGTTTTCCCCACCCCGGGTATTACCCGGCGCCCCGCCCTTTGGAGCCCGGACTTTCCTCCCCATTTGGGGCGACCACCGGCACACACCCAAGGTTAATATTTTAAACCAGACAAGTTTAAAATATCCGCCTATGCGTATAACCCTGAGCGTAATAAAGGCGGATGTGGGTGGATGGGTTGGGCACTCAAGCACCCATCCCAAGCTCTTAGAGGCCGCGGATAACGTATTGAGAGAAGCTAGGGACTCGGGCCTGATAATAGACTACGTGGTTATGAGGGTGGGAGACGATATAAACCTAATAATGACCCACCAGAAGGGGAAGGATAACGAGGAGATCCACGGCCTTGCTTGGAGGGCTTTCCAGAAGGCTACGGAGGTCGCGAAGGAACTTAAGCTTTACGGCGCGGGGCAGGATCTACTCTCGGATACCTTCAGCGGAAACGTTAAGGGTATGGGTCCGGGCGTGGCGGAAATGGAGTTTGAGGAAAGGCCATCCGAACCCGTTATAGTCTTTATGGCGGATAAAACATCACCTTCCGCATGGAATTTACCCCTATACGAGATGTTCGCGAATCCACAGAACACATCGGGTTTGGTTATAGATCCCCTGATGCACGAAGGTTTTAGGTTTGTAGTTCTTGATGTGAAGACGGGTGAGGAGTACGTTGTGGATTGCCCGGAGGAAACCTACGACCTCTTGGCTTTAATTGGTAGCGTTGAGAGATACGTGGTTAAGGAGGTATATAGGAGGAGCGATAACGAGATAGCGGCGGTCGCATCCACCCAAAGGCTCTCTTTAATAGCGGGTAGGTACGTCGGTAAGGATGACCCTGTTTTGATAGTTAGGGCTCAGAGTGGATTCCCAGCGGTTGGTGAGATCCTTGAACCTTTCTCAAAGCCCTTCTTCGTTGAGGGTTGGATGAGGGGATCCCACGTAGGTCCCCTTATGCCCGTACCATTCCATCAGGCGAATCCCTCAAGGTTTGACGGTCCCCCAAGGGTGATAGCGGCGGGCTTCCAGATAGCCAACGGCAGGTTAATAGGTCCCAGGGATATGTTTGATGATCCAGCCTTTGATAAGGCAAGGGAGGAAGCCAACATATTGGCGAACATCATAAGGAGGCAGGGGATATTTGAACCTCACAGGTTACCCGAGGAGGAGATGGAGTACACCAACTTACCCAAGATCCTGCAAAAGCTCAGGAAGAAGAAGGGGTTTAAGGTCGAGGAGGAAGAGGTCAAGAAAGAAGGTATGGAGGTTGATTGATGATCTTTTATGGTTTTTGGATGATCCCATTTAGCAACCCGGCGAGGGTTTCCTTTGACCCATCCGTTTCCTACGATGGTTTTTCCCTATATTCCGCCTATCAGAGATCCTTCAACCTAATTGATCAGGGTTTCTTGGGGTTCGGTTATAAGGGGTTTTCCCTTTATGCGGAGGGAAGTTTTATAAATTTGCCAAGCGAAAATGAATTCTCGGGAACGTACGGGGAATTTTCCGCAAATTTTGGTTATTCCTTTTCGCCTGTTGAAGGTATGAGGTTGGGGGCATCCCTTTCTTATTACCAGATAAACAACCCGAGGCCCGATGTTGGAAATAGATCCTCCTTTGGTTTGAACCTGGGGGCATCCTTTAAGGTATATGAGTTTTGGAAGGTTGGGATCTTCGCAAAAAATTTAAATTCACCCGAAATTGGGGGCTTTCCCCTCCAAACCTTCGTAGGCTCTTATATCTCCTTCTCCCCAAGGGAAGATATAACCACCGCTCTGGGCGTACTAAAGGATCAATATGGACCCGTGAATTACGGAATTGGGGGCGAATGGAAGATTGCGGAAATACTTAAAATTCTTGCATCCGTTAGGTACGACGGGAGGGTACCCTCTTACTTCGCCGGGCTCTCCTTAAACATAAAGAACTTCCAGTTTATAAACCTCTTCCAGATCCACCCGGATCTCCCAATCTCTTACCACGTTGGGCTTTCTTGGGCTAAATGATCACGGTCTCCTTGTAAGTTCCGTAAACCTTCTTTAGGGCATCCATTATTTCCCCTTCTGTGGCGTACGCTTTAACGGCATCCAATACGTAAGGGACGAGGTTTTTGTTTTCCTTCGCAGCCTCGATGAGCCTTTGGAGGGCCAAACGAACGCTTTCGTTATCCCTACTTTCCTTCACCTTCCTTAAAAATTCCTTCTGCTCCTCCTCTATCTTGGGATCCACATAAAATTTTGGAACCTCCACAGGTACATCTTCCTTATATGCATTTACTCCAACCCAAATAAATTCCCCGCTTTCAACCCTCTTTTGGAACTCGTACGCCGCATCCGATATTTCCTTCTTGAAATATCCGATCTCTATTCCCTTCAGGACCCCGTCAAGGAACGAACCATTACCAAGGTCCAAAATCTTATCGAAGTATTTGTAAGCCTCCTCCTCCATCTTGTCCGTAAGCCACTCTACGAAGTAAGAGCCGGCAAGAGGGTCTATGGTGTTTGCCACCCCTATTTCGTGCAATATCACCTGTTGGGTTCTAACCGCTATGGTTACCGCCTCCTCGGAGGGAAGCTGAAGGGCTTCGTCGTAAGAGTTCGTATGTAGGGATTGCGTTCCCCCGAGAACCGCAGCCAAAGCTTCAAACGCGGTCCTAATTATATTCACTAAGGGTTGTTGGGCGGTTAGGGAGCAACCGGCGGTTTGGGTGTGGAACCTGAGCCTCCAGCTTTCCGGATTCTTTGCTTTGTACCTATATCTCATTTCCCTCGCCCAAATCCTCCTTGCCGCCCTAAACTTCGCAATCTCCTCAAAGAAGTCAAGGTGTGAGTTGAAGAAGAAGGAAAGCCTTGGAGCAAACTCATCAACATCCAAACCCCTCCTTATGGCACTCTCGACGTACGCAAACCCATCCGCCAAAGTAAATGCGAGCTCTTGAACCGCTGTGGAACCCGCTTCCCTTATGTGATAACCCGAAATTGAAACTGGGTTAAATTTTGGCGTGAACCTTGAAGAAAACTCTATTATGTCCGTCACGAGCTTAACGGATGGCTCGGGTGGGAAGATCCATTCGTTTTGGGCATGGAACTCCTTAAGCATGTCGTTCTGCAAGGTACCCCTCAGCTTTTCAAAGGGAACTCCTTGCTTTTCCGCAAGGGCAAGGTAAAGGCTATATATGAAAATTGCTGGGGCGTTTATCGTGAAGGATACGGAAACCTCCCCAAGGTTTATACCATCAAATAGAACCTCAAAGTCCGCCAAGGTATCCACCGCAACCCCTTCCCTACCCACCTCACCCTCCGCCATAGGGTGATCCGAATCGTAACCCATAAGCGTGGGCATATCAAAGGCGGTGGAAAGTCCGGTTTGACCAATGGATATGAGGTACTTAAACCTTTCGTTTGTATCCTTTGCCCTACCAAAACCCGCAAACTGCCTTATCGTCCAAGGCCTTCCCCTATACATATTGTAATAAGGTCCCCTCGTGAACGGGTACTCGCCCGGAAATCCAAGCTTCTCCTCGTAATCAAAGTTCGGGATATCAAGGGGGGTATAAAGCTCCTTTATGGGAATTCCCGAAAGGCTCAGGAAAACCTCCTTCCTATCCTTACTGTTCTTCCTCATCCTCCCCTTCCACTCCTCGTAAAGCTCCCTTAGATTTCTCTTCCCGTTCTTCTCCATACCTTCAATTTTAAGGCGGAACACCTTGACAGGAAAAAATTTCCACCTTATAATACCCAATTATGCGTGATTATCTGAATAGTGTAATTGAGGAGATGAGAATTTTCCTTCCGGAGGTGAGGGGTTTGATGATCTTAACCCCCGATGGATTACCCTTTGATTTCGTGACGGCGGATAAAAACCGATGTCGTGATCCGATCTTAACGGGTGGTTTGATCTCCTTCGCGGTTTCTTCTCTAAAGAAGGCCCTTGAGGGTCTCGGAGATGCGAATTGCGAGATGACGTACGTAAAAGGTAAAGATTTGGCTTTGGTTGCGGGAAAGGTCGGGGA